>Ga0075419_10000747_pt1 | contig 20793 bp, 25 predicted proteins | sample SoiMetdeltSBSDD3_FD_76900 | JGI IMG/M metagenome (GOLD analysis project Ga0075419, IMG submission 76900) | Bulk soil microbial communities from a Populus tree surrounding site in Tennessee, USA - Soil MetaG P. deltoides SBSDD3 | ecosystem: Environmental > Terrestrial > Soil > Tree plantation... | reverse complement strand
TTCTGCTTCATGACAAGCCTCACCTTTCAGTTAGATTCATGGCGACATCTCACGCTGTGGTCAGAGCCGACCCTTCCTGATGGATACCTCTCGTCTTTTCAACTACACTTTCTCCCTGTGGAACTTGTCGCACTATGAAAGACCACCGACGGCACACCCGAGTGATCGTGACCCACTACGGCGGGCCTGATGCCCTTCAGGTGATCGAAGAAGATCGCCCCGAGCCGAAGGAAGGTGAAGTGCGGGTGAAAGTGCTCGCCGCAGGAGTGTCCTTGCCCGACGTCATGATGCGACAGGGCATTCACCCCGAGACTCCCACTCTCCCTTTCACACCGGGATGGGATTTGGTAGGCGTCGTGGACCGGCTTGGCGACGGCATCTCAATGTTACAACCAGGCCAGATCGTGGCCGCGCTGCCGATCAACGGTGCATACGCCGAGTTCGTATGCTTGCCGCAACGCGAACTGGTTCCTGTGCCACCGGATTTAGACGCTGCCGAGGCTGTCTGCCTCGTGCTGAATTATGTGACTGCGTATCAGATGCTGCATCGCTCCGCTAAAGTCAGACCGGGCCAGCGCGTGTTGATTCACGGCGCGGCAGGCGGAGTCGGCTCGGCGCTTTTGCAGCTTGGTCGTCTCGCGCGGCTGCAGATGTACGGGACGTGTTCTTCGCAAGGGGCTTCGACCGTTTCCACCCTAGGCGGTATACCAATAGATTACCAACATCAGGATTTCGTGACAGACGTTCGCCGGTTCACGAGCGAGGGTGTGGACGTCGTCTTCGACGGCATCGGTGGCACGCACATCTGGCGTTCCCGCAAGGCCGTCCGTTCCGGCGGGACAGTCGTGGCCTATGGAATTACCGCGTCGCTTCATGGAGGGCGCTCGACTCCAGGCCGTTCACAAGGTCGCCATCGCTTTCGTGCGATCGCGATCATCGGGCTGTACATTGCCGCTGGCTGGCTTCTCCCGGGCCGGAAACGGGTGGTCCCTTACAGCATACAGTGGCTCAAACGGCTGCGGCCTGCGCTGTTTCGAGAGAATCTGATCGCCTTGTTTGACCTCCTTCACCAACGGAAGATTAAGCCACTCATCGCCAAGCGATTTCCGCTTGTGGGGGCAAGACAGGCCCACGAGTTGCTCGAGAAGGGTGGCGTGACAGGTAGAATTGTGCTCGCGCCCAACGGATCAGCGCTCTCTGAGCAGGGCGAGTGGATGTGACGAGCCAACCTGTGCGCACCGCTTTGCTGCTTGCCTTCGGTGCGGTCACTGCCGCGCTGGGAACGGCGACGTACTTCTACCACACAGATATTCAAGAAGCGCGCAAGCGCGTGACGACTGGCAGCAGCCTTGCGCATACCTCCTGTGGGCCGATTGAATACGCCGTTACAGGAAACGGACCACCTGTGTTGGTCGTGCATGGCGCCGGGGGGGGATTCGATCAAGGATTGGACTTCGGTGCGCCGCTGGCCAAACTGGGGTTCCGCGTGATCGCGATGTCACGCTTCGGGTACCTGCGCACACCGCTCCCGCCGGATGCTTCACCGGCAGCACAGGCCGATGCGCATGCTTGCCTGTTAGATGCGCTCGATATCGAGAAAGTCGCGATAGTCGGTGGCTCTGCCGGGGCTCCGTCTTCGATGCAGTTTGCTCTGCGACATCCTGCCAGATTGACGGCATTAGTACTCGTGGTGCCAGCGACTTTCGTCCCGCGACCAGGCAACGCACCGGCCTTGCGCACCCCTCCTGGAACCCAGTTCTTATTCGATACTGCGTTGAAGTGGGATGTGGTGTTTTGGGCTGTGAGCCGATTCGCTCCCGACACCGCAATCCGTTCCATCCTGGCGACGCCTCCATACCTGGTCAAGGATGCGGCCCCGGAAGAGCAAGCGCGGGTACAGCAGGCGTTGGAACACATATTACCGATTGCACAACGCCGACTCGGATTGCTCAACGAGGCCGTTGTCATCCCTTCACTCCAGCGTTATGAACTGGAGAAGATCCACGTTCCAACCTTGGCCATCAGTTGTGCTGACGATTTATTTGGAACCTATGATGGCGCGCGCTATACCGCAGAGCAAATTCCAGGAGCACGCTTTGTGGGATACGACACAGGCGGCCACTTGTGGGTCGGGCACCAGCAGGAGATGACGGACGAGATCGCGAGTTTCTTGAAGCCATGATGCGGCGTGAGACAAAAGCGCTCCAAAACCATTTCCGGCCCGTGGGAGCCAGTCTTATCTGCTCGATCTGCAACCCCACCAGAACAAAGCCGATGATAGGACGCCGGCAAGGGCGAAGAAGACCATCGGCTGCCATTTCCCGTGAAGGATACTGATGGCGGCCAAGGCGACGACCAGCAGCCAGCTTTTGGCAAATTTCCATAGACGCACTTGCACTGGAGCCTCCTCCGCTTTTCCCGACGTCCGACCTACCGCTATCGAAGCGAGTACGCCAAGGACAGCCGCTGCATACAACCACGCCTCTCTCTCAGGCATCATTGAAACTATGAGTCCCAGGGCGATGACGAATGGGGACCACGCAATCAGTCGGGAAGAGCGTATCCCCGTTTGTTCGGTGGTTGACATCTTCGAGAACGGCGAATACTGATCAGCATCCAATAGCAATTGACTACCTATCATGCACCATGTTCCGGCGAGTGGCAGACCGGCCGCTCACTGTTTACCCAACGGGAAGCTGATGACAAGTCCTCCCATGACGTCACCGACCTTAAAATCTTTCTTCGGACTGCTGGGATGCGTGTTGTGACATTCGACGCACGCCGACGTGACAGCAACGTCGGCATACACAGCTTCAAAGACCTGTTCCTCGGTAGCCGGCACGGTATTTGAGCTGGAATACGGTCGATTGGGTCGTGCCTGCACTTCCTTCAGACCCCGCCGCTCGAATTCGGTGCCTGCCGCATTGGCTTTGTTGATCGGCCATTGACTGATTAAGCGGTAGCGGACATTCGGACCGGTCAATTCGGCAATTTCGCTTGTCTCTCGCACGAGCTGTACCGGTAACGGGAGCGAATGCGTCGTCCGCCAGTTTTCCGAGACGTCAACAATACGCTCTTGGCGAAGTCGATTAGCAATGTGAATAGTATAGAAATGCCGGTGGGCCATGATGACGGCGCGCAAATAGTCAGCCACGGTTTCGGGAGGTACACCGACCGGCCCTGCTTTTTTCTCGACGGCAAAGAGGCCCGGCGCAGCCAGCGTCGCCATCGTTGTCATGACGGCAATCCAAGTCACAACTTTCCTGGTCATGATGCCCTCTCTTTCCTCTCGATGGGAATGTGACTCACAGGTGACGGAACTGAGTCAAATCCGTATTTCACCAACAGTTTTTGTATGCGAGGCGTCATCAAAAAAGAAGAAAACTGCTCCGCAGCCGAGCGCAAGGCAGGTCGACAGGTCGAGGCGACCGCTTGCCCGAACTGAACCGGCACCAACACGCCGAAAGGGTCTTCATCGCTGATGCGGACATAGCCGCTGTTGATCGAATCGACACGATAGACCAGGCCCACATCAGACTTCCCCCGGCGAATCAGATCCATAATGTCTTCGCTATGCGGGGCATACACAACGTTGGGCCGGTTTTTATAGGTCGGAAAGACTTTTGATAAGGCCCGTGCCGTGGCGTCTCCCAATGAGGAGGTTTGAGGATCACCGAACGCGATGCGGGTGCTCCGACTGCTCAGCGCATCGCGGAGAGACAACTGCGTGGCTTGAGAATCCGACGACATAACAAGCACAAGAGATGTCTGCGCGTAAATCCGCGGGCGCCCGTTAAGAGTGAGTCCCTTCTTATACAAATACTCGGCTTCCTCCACCCCTGCCGAGAGAAAGACATCGATGGGGGCGCCTTTTTCAATTTGCTTAAGCAGCGTTTTTGATGGGGTATACACGATATTGACGGCCGCTCCGTATTCTCGCTCGAACATCGGCAGAATCTCGCTAAACGCGGGTCGTAAGCTGGGTGGTGCCCCAACTGACAGCGGCTCAGCCCGTATCGGCTCGCAGATGCCGACAATGGCTGCCAATCCCGCGATCGCCACTTTCAACGCTCGACTATCCACTCTGAACCTCGCAATTTGCTGGATGCCCTATTCACGCGCAGGGCTATCCAGACCCAATCTGACGGCACCTGGCGCCCGAAACACGATACCAGCAAGGATTGAGGGGCTTCAATGCATCAAATGCAGGAAACACGAGAAGACCAGGCTGAGTGAGAAGATCCCGTCGAGCGCTACGCATCTCAATGTCCAGGCTGGAACAACTCCACTGGGTTGCCCGATGGGTCGTCGAGAATGATCTGTGCGCCCCCTGGTCCGCTCACGATCTCATCCATGCGGAAGGACACCCCCGCCCCACGCAGCCGCGCAACTTCCTTCGCGATATCGGTCACCTCTAGATGCACTCGGTTCCAGCCGCCCGGTACCTGCTTGCGGCCGTCTGTCAACGGCCGCTTCCCCGAGCTGCCGTCACCGCTCAGCAGGAGGCGCACTCCGTCCCGTACGACTGAGGCGAACGCGGGGGAGGCGTCCCGCTCCACCGTGAAACCAAGGAGCGTCGTGTAGAAACGCATCGCAGCTGGGACGTCGTCAATGATGTACCGCACGCTAACGGTGGACATCGCGACCTCCTATAGGTTGCGTTTAGCCAAGCTGCCCCACTTCATGTACTATGACGATTCACGGCGTAGCCCCAAACATGATACCGCCAGAGACACCGATGGATCCTTTCAGAATTGGTCCCCTTATCAAGACGATGTGGAAAGTGAGCAGTTCCCTCATTGGCATGCACCGCGAGCGAGACATTGCCATTTTTCACAAGTTGGATAGCATACTCGACGAATCACGCGTAAAGAGCATTTTGGACTACAGCTTCTTCACTGAATGCCTCCGTTTTGAAGAAAGAGAACTGCTGTATAAGTTTGGCGATGCCCTTCAGCGAGTTGAGAACCAGTATCTGCACCCGGTCATTCAGGTTCGAGCCACAGCACTTGCTCGCGAATTGTCTCAGTTGTTGCGAACTGTCGGTGCAATGTTCCGGTCAGATGACGGAGAGATCTATCGCTTTCAGCCAGATCCGATAGATCCTACCGCCTACGATCGGGAACTGGATAAATTGCACGACCAGGTTGAAAAAACATCAAAAGCCTATAGGACGTACCGCCAGGCGGTCAAGAAGCGACTCCACGTGTAATGGGACTGGCGTCGAATCACATACACGCGCAGGGTCGGCACGTTTGAACAGACCTGTCGCAATCCTGCGTCAGTACGAACAGATAGGGTGCTCATGGATCAGCCTCTCCCGACGACGAGGAATGGCTTCGCGGTGCTGCCCCTCGGTGATGCGGCCGTGACCGTGGAATTCGGCTGCACGATCGAGCCAGAACTTAATGCGCAGGCGCTCGCATTTGCGCAGGCCGTGCGAATCCAGCAATGGGAAGGCGTGGTTGATATTGTGCCGGCGTACGCCTCAGTGACCATTCATGTCGATCCGCTTCGACTGCCTCTTTCCACCCTCTCTGCACGACTCCATGAACTTTCTTCCGATGAAAGGGTACCCCTTCCCGGTCGGACTCACCGCATTCCGGTGTTGTATGGAGGTGAATGGGGCCCTGACCTCCACGCTATCGCCGCCTTCGCCCGGCAATCACTTGGCGAGACAATCCGGTTACATCACGCTACCCATTACAGGGTGTATATGCTGGGATTCAGCCCGGGATTTCCGTACATGGGAGTGGTCCCGTCATCTATTGCCATGCCACGCCTGCCCACGCCTCGTAGCGTTGTCCCGCCCGGTTCTGTTGGCATTGCGGAATCGCAAACGGGCATCTATCCGAGCGCGACTCCAGGCGGATGGCGTATCATCGGACGAACGCCTGTGAGTCTCTATCGGCCACAGTCCTCATCGCCATTTCTTTTCGGTCCAGGCGACCGCGTGCAGTTTTATCCGATCGACGCAGACGAGTTCACCCGAATTTCCAATGCTCCGTCGACTTGATTTGAACAGCGACATGGGCGAGCGCGACACCGCCGAAGGACTGGCGCTCGACGCCGCATTGATGCCGCTCATTACGTCGGTCAGCATTGCCTGCGGCGCGCATGCGGGCAGCCACGATCTCATGCGCCGGACAGCCTCTGTCGCGCAGCAACACGGTGTGGCCATGGGTGCTCATCCGGGTTTGCCGGATCGCGAGACTTTTGGACGCGCGGAACGCGCTGTCACGCCCAACGAGATTCGCGCGCTCGTGAGTGAACAGGTAATGGCTTGTGGCCAAGTCCTACAAGCGGAAGGCTTCACGCTGCGGCATGTGAAACCTCATGGCGCCCTCTACACCATGGCCGCCCGAGATGAGGAGGTCGCAGAAGCCATAGTCTCGGCGGTGCTCGACGTTGACGGCTCTCTTTTGCTGTATGCCCTGGCTGGATCGAGGTTGGCGCATGTAGGGAAGGCGGCCGGCCTGAAGGTCATCCAAGAAGGATTTGCTGATCGTGCATACCGAGCCGATGGTCGATTGGTATCGCGCAGCGACACCGGAGCAGTGATCGAAGATAGTGACCGCGTGCGAGAGCAGTGCCGCCAGTTGCTCAATGAGACTGTCATGACCGTCGAGCGTAGTCTGATTCCGATGTCGATCCACAGCCTCTGTCTGCATAGCGACACCCCCCGAGCCCTCGCGCTGGCAGGCGTCATTCGTGAAGAACTTCAACTGAGTCGGATCGAAGTAATGGCCGCCAGTCATGACGACCGTTAGATCGCGCTCCATCCAAGTCATCAAGCCCGGATGGTGCACGACGGTCCAGGATCTCGGACGTCATGGTTACCAACACTATGGCGTTTCAGTCAGCGGAGCGATGGACCGACTCGGGCTCGTCATCGCCAATCGTCTGGTCAACAATCCCGATGAGGCTGCTGCGCTCGAAATAACCATCGTGGGCCCGGAGTTGTTATTTGAGGACGCCGCGGTCCTCGCGATCACCGGGGCAGATCTTTCACCGGCCATAGACGGCCACAGCGTCCCGAACTGGACCACGGTAGCCATTCACGCAGGAAGCCGCCTGACATTTGGACGTCGACGAACAGGTGCTCGATCATACGTGGCCGTGGCGGGAGCATTCGAGGTCCCGATGCTGTGGGGCAGCCGATCAACCCATGTTTCAAGTTGCACGGGCGGCTTCAACGGACGTGCACTCTTAGCCAATGACCTGTTGCGAGTGGGTCTTGATCAATGTGAGCGGCCCCCTATTGGAATGCTCGCCCCTGGCAATCGGCCCCTCTATGCCGATGCACCCGCATTACGGGTCATTTCTGGACCGCAACACGCGAAGGCCGCTTCGCTGGCCGTCCTTACGGCCACGCCGTATACACTCACCAGTCAGTCCAATCGCATGGGCTATCGCTTGGAAGGACAGCGGCTTCACGAAGATCCCGCGCATCCCCGGCTGTCGGATGGAACGGCAATGGGAGCACTCCAAATTCCACCGGATGGATCTCCGATTCTCTTGATGGCGGACCGACCGACGACCGGCGGGTATCCCAAGATCGCGACGGTCATTTCTGCAGATCTTCCTCAAGCCGCACAACTCCAACCCGGCGACATCGTGACGTTTCGCATGACCACCCTGGGGGAGGCCGAGTCGGCATTGTCGAACCAATGGCGTCAGCTCAATGACGTACTGCCACCCCGGAAGCCTTAAACCAGGCTGCCTCGTAAGCGTTTCCACAGTGGCGGATCAGGTAGTTAACGGCGAGCACTCCGCGGAATTGGGGAAGCCTGGTGAAGAAGCAGTGACTAGATGAACACGGGATCCTGATGGCAGGTGTTAACGCTTCCCGTCGTACCCCCGGTCGCGCCACCGCTGCAACAATTGGATACGCTTTTCGAGCTGTTCCAAGGTTGCTTGGTCCACGCGGCTGCCGGTACGGGAGATGAGTTCCGCGTTCAAGCGCCGGTGATCGATGCCGGCTGCGCGCGCGACGCTCCCCACTAACACGCGATGAAGGTCCCGAAGGTCCCGCTTACGGTCGTGCAGCGGCGTCTCGGGGGCTGCGGCGGCCATGCCGTCGGTCTGCGCCTCATCCTCTCCGATGAGGGAATCGACACGTGGAATGGCATGCAACGGGGTGTACTCTTTGACCGACACCGCTGCGCGCCCGAAGAGATCCCGCTGGCCCGCGGGCAAAATGTCTTCGAGGACATGATCGCGCTCCGCTTTGATCTGTCTGGCATATCGTACCAACACCGGGTCCTTGGGCAAATAGAGCCACGCCCGTTGCGGTATCGGCACATGCGGCTGCATGCGGACGAACCGCCCGACGACCTGACGAAAATACATTTCTGTGAGCACGTTCGTGCCGTACACGCCGACTCGCAAACGAGGAATGTCGACGCCTTCACTGACCATGTTCACCGCCACGAGCCACTGCTGTTGCCGCTGTCCGGCGAACGCCTTGATGGTCCGGCTGGCCGCAGGATCATCCGAAACGGCGACAGCGGCTTTCGTTCCCGTGCATTTTTCCACGAGCGCGGCGACGGATCGCGCATGGTCTTGATCCATACTGACGATGAGACCCGCCGCATCCGGCTGCTCCTGCTTCCGCAGTCGCGTCAACTGCTGGTGCGCATCCACAATCACAGGCCCCAGCCAACTTTCTTGAAGCAACGCCGTCTTCAGGCGTTCGCGCTGGCGCTCAAAGGTGAGGCCGTCTTCAAACGTCGCCCGGTGTTCCCGGCCCTCCGAGAGCCAGCTCAGCTCGCCCTCATAGCTCGGGAAGACAATCGGACGGCACACCCCGTCTCGGAGCGCGTCCGTATAGCCGTAGGCGAAGTCCGCTCGACTCTCCCCCTGTTCATATCGGACAAAGGGGATGGGATGATTGTCCGAGCGAAATGGTGTGCCCGACAAGACGAGACGAAATACCGCAGGGTCGAACGCCTGACGCAAAGCCCTGCCCCAATGCCGGCCGTCCGCCGCATGATGCAGTTCGTCCAAGACCACGAGGGTATTTCTCCCGGCGCAACCTCGCTGGAAAACCTGCGGGGCGAGAGCCACTTGCTGATACGTAACGACCGCGCCATGATAGTCTGGCGCCTCACAAGCCTGCTCGTTCGTCAGAGCGGGATCCAGATGCAGGCCGACGGTTCCTGCTGCTTGAGCCCATTGGGTTCGGAGATGATTCGTGGGGCACACGACCAACAGTCGTTGTGCCCTGCGTGTTCGCACGTACTCATGCGCCACCCGAAGGGCAAACCGGGTCTTGCCCGCTGCGGGGGTCGCCATGGCCAAAAAATCCGCAACCGGATGCGACAGCAGGTCCGTGACCGCGCGCGCCTGCCAATCGCGCAACGCCGCCGTCCAGGCGGATAAGGGCCGGGCTGCTCCCGCCCGTTCCGACTTCTTTTGTGCCAAGAGTTGTCCTCGTTGCCGAACGAAGGGGTCATGACCCGAGTGAGGCCATGGTGAACCGAGGGAGGCATTGTAGCGATTTGGCTCAAAGGTGCAAGGGCAAACACCACCAGCATGAGATGCCGGTCAGTTTGAAAAACAAAGCGTAACTACGACAGGTCGTCATGGAAGGCGAACTTCCAAGTCACGCCGCAATCGGCCTTCAGCCTCGTCTTGAAAGCACGGGCTCAGTGGAGTGATCCATTCCTGGATGCCTCAGTGCTGTGAAGCTTGATGGCGCCGTGTTCTTCAACGGGGAATTCTCGACGCCCTGATGCACGCGGGAGCCCGACTCCTGCACGATGGCGACCTACTTATCCGTCCCGTCGAAACACGTCATTATTTTCCACCTCGTCACTGAAGGTACTGCTTACGTCAGCCTCGAGCACGACACTCGGCGCGTCCCACTCGGCCCCGGAGACATTGTGGTGCTGCCGCACGGCCAGGCCCATGTGATGGGAAACGGTCAATATCCGCGATCAGGCATCTGGGCAATGGCTGGAGGATACGCTGCGCTACTCCGTCGACCACGCTGAGGCCTCCGGCCCAGGCGGGGCCGCATTCCTCGCGAAGTTGTCCGAAGCGCTGTTCGTTGAAACCTTACGGCGATACATTGCCGCGCTGCCGCCTGCGCAAACCGGTTGGCTCGCGGGCGTGCGTGACCAGGACGTCGGTAAAGCCTTGGCCATGCTCCATCGGGACCCGGCACAGCCCTGGACTATTGCCTCGCTTGCGAGAGAAGTGGGCCTGTCCCGCTCCGTACTCGCCGAGCGTTTTCGGCATTATCTCTCGGAAACTCCGATCGGCTACCTCACGCGCTGGCGAATGCATCTCGCCGCACAGCTCTTAGCCTCCACGTCGAAGAGCGTGGCCGAAGTGGCCGGCGATGCCGGATACGAGTCCGAGCCATCCTTCAATCGTGCTTTCAAGCGAGCCTTCGGGGTCCCGCCAGCCCGCTTCCGAAGCTACGCAAAGCCTGGCCGCGATCAATCATTAGGGGCCGAAGGGGCCGCTGGCAGGATGAGAGTAAGCGGGAGAAGAAGAGAGCTCGCGGCCTACGCCGATCGATCGTAGACCATCTGTAGGGCGATTCGTTGCTCCTTGGCGTCCATCCCTGGGATGGACGCCAAGAAACAAGACCTCAAACCCACACTTTATCCAGCTCGTTCGCTACCGGCTCGTCGCTGGGTCGTCTTTATCAGACTGGGCCAAGCCTTCATTTTTCTCCACGGGCTTCGCCACTGGTCGGCTTGCCTGGTCTTCGGAACCAATGGAAATTGTGCCGGCTATATTCTGCTCTCCGCTTGGATCACTAGCCGATTCGGCCCTGACCACATACTTCACCTCGCCGGAATCACGGAAACACGCACTTGCGGTCTCATTTGAGCCGAGTTTAGCCGAGTACTCGTTGCGCTTTGTTCCGAATCCCAACGGTCCACCGAAATTGCGCACACAATTCAGATTCTCTGTCACGGGATTCAAGAATATCACTCGGACAGCGCCCTGACGCTTGTTGATCCAACGGACCTCGTCACCGGAGTTCACGCTCAGGGATGTCGGTTCGACGACATCTCGGATAACGACATCCTTGACTTGTCCCGTGCGAGTCAACGTTGGCATGCTTTCCCCGCCGATGGACTGACAGCCGGCAAGTAGGACCAAAGCTGACCCGAGGATGAGACGGTGGACATGCATTGTTAATCCCTCCTTTTGTTGGGTGAAACATCTCGCCATCTGAAAAGATGCGATGAAGCCACCTACGATGAGGCATTTGCAAAAGGCGCACCGGCATCGTTTCGCTGGCTCTATATATATGCCCCAGTTTGTGATCACTTTGCCCTGGCTTGGAAGACAACTTGTTCTCATGAATTGGACAACTTGCACACGCACATTAGAAGGCCAGCACGTTGCAGGGCAGCTGTTTGCTATCTGCCTGATTCGTTATTTGACCCGAACGTCTGGTCGACGGGCTTGTCCCGGTGGGTCGTGACGGTAGTGACAAGAACAGACCGCTGTTCTCTAGGCGAGCCGCATGCACGCGAGCGAAGCCACTGCCGTTCCATTGCTGATGTCCGGCTTAATGCTCAGCTCTAAGATTTGTGTCGCGGGCAGTTCAACACGATGGTCTTCTATTTCATTGGTCGTGCTTGGAGGACTGAAATTCCACTGTTGCCGAACAATCTCACGGAAAGACAGCCCGTTATCCGATGACCAACGGAGAACATATTCCTGGGTGCGTTCAGTTTCCAGTTCTACGAAATTGATCCAGATCCGTTTGAGCTGTTGCGGATGATTGAACAGCAGCCGGATTGTCTGATCACCGGGTTCTGCGGCCCGCCATCCTGTAGTGTTGCCAGCGACTAAGGCGGATTCGACCGGATGAGCGGCATCCTCGGAGGTGATTTCCACCTCTGCAAGTTCCTCCAGGTTTAACCAATTGCACTCCGAACCAGCGCCTTCCTGCACATTGGGGCTCATTCGTTTACGCATCATGTGCCTCCTGACGTCGGTTAGTCTAGTTAGGGAGGCGGAGAAAGAGTTACATTTTAGTCACGGGACCCTTCTCGGGGTACTCGGAGAATCCCTACAAGAATGACCGGACCAGAGATGCCTGGTCACCTCCGAACAATCAGCGGCACAGTGGCAGCGATTTCCCATGTGCTCGTAATAACCAGCCGTACGCTCATCTCCACACCGGAACTGGAATAAAGTGCAACGAGGCAACCTTAATAGTTGAACGAGCCTCTGCTCGGCGTCGCTTCAACAACACGTACCTCACTCACATTCACATTTTCATCAGCTGGTACAACGGATCAAGAATGTGGGGATAGTCGAGAGAACCTACTTCATCGCCGTCGGCGGGTGACGGTCGGGACGTTCACCGGTTGGTTGCACGTGCATGCAGCCGGCAAAGTGAACACGAGGGGTCAGCTACTGACTTCGTTCACGCGTTTTCTAGAGGCTTCCATCCGGCCAGTACGCATCGCAGCGCGATCAGAGGCAGAAAGCTCGCTACATCCTCCGACACCGCCGTCATGATCTCTTCAGCAAGTGTGGCGTCGTCAAAACACTCATACACGTCATCGAGAAACCCGCCTCGCAACAGCGGATCATGCAAGAATGTGCGGCGGTGGCCGGCAGCGACTTCCAGGGGATATTCGCTAACGATGATGCGTTCGAGGTTGAGCTTGTTCAGCCACTGATGGCCTTGCGCAGCAGACGGTCGCTCACCGACATAGGCTTCAAGCCGTCGTCGTTCCTCACTCAACCGCCGTCCAGCCATCTCTTGATCCACCCTTTGCCACAGGGAATCGAATGTGCCCAGCGACGGAAAGGTCAAGACCATTTGTCCGCCCGGTTTGAGATGTGCTGCCAAACCTTGCAGCGTGGCAAACCGGTCTGGCCGAAAGAACATCACCGACAAATTACCCGTGATTCGATCAAAACGGGGTAGGTTCGACGGCAGCGCGCGCATATCAAGACACTCGAAGCGTAACCATGGCCATTGCTGCCCTTGGATTGTCCTCGCCCTCCTCACCTGATGCGCATTCAAATCGATACCCACTACCTGCCCGCTTCGCCCGACCTTCTCGCCAAGATAGAAGGCAGGAATGCCATGCCCTGAAGCCACATCCAAAATCGTTGCTCCTGAAAAAAGATCGAGATGCGTGAGCAATGATTCGGCAAACGGCGTTGACCAGGAGTCATATGCGGGAAGAGGCCAGGACTGCACGGCGAGCCTTTCGATGTTTAACTGCTACCCCAAGACGCCTGGCGATGGAACCCGTGCTGAAAAGCGTTTTTGACAGTTATTAGAAGCAGGAAAGCGAAGCGTTGTGCTCACCGTCGCCGAAGAGGACGCTCGTTACTGAATAGGCTCCACTGACGTGGGCGCCCGAAGGGGCTTTCTCTGCTTCTCGCGGTCTTGGTCAATGAGCTTTAGTGCGTCCAGTTGGGCCTCTAACTCCTCAATACGCTTATCTCGCTCTTGAATTTGTTTCTGGAGAGATTGCACCTTGCCTGACATGTCGACAACAGCATCGCTCTTTGCCGGCACCGCGGCGATGGGAACCGGTCGGCACGCAGTCAGCGCGACGGAAAACACCACCGCACCTATAGCACCGCCAGTGAGCCTTGTCCCCACGTCATTCATGGTCTTCGGATCCGCTCATGCCCCCATACCGCTAAAGCATGATTGTGCCAGAGTGAGCCCGAGATGTCAGCAAAGGTTTGCGTTGCTTGACCGACCTGAGGGTATGCCCAAGTATAAGTTGACTTTGCTGAGGAGGACACCTATTCCCCCCACAGACGCCCGCGGCCTCCTTCGTTAGACGGTCAAGCCCCCGGTCATACGGATTTGAGCGAAGCCATATCAATGGAGAAACGGTATTTCACATCCGATTTCAGCAGTCTGTCGTAGGCTTCATTCGCTTTTTGAATAGGGATGACTTCCACATCTGCGGTGATATTGTGGGTCCCGCAAAAGTCGAGCATCTCCTGCGTCTCTGGAATACCGCCGATTGGTGAGCCGGAGAGGCTGCGGCGTCCAAAAATCAAACTAAAGGCAGCCACGGCGAGCGGCTTCTCAGGCGCGCCAACGAGAGTGAGGGTCCCATCGCGCCGGAGCAGGTCAATGTAGGCGTTGATGTCGTGATCGGCCGAGACCGCATCGAGGATGTAGTCAAAGCTCCCCCTCTGTTTCTTCATCTCATCGCGATGGCGGGAGATGACAACCTCATCAGCTCCGAGGCGAAGCGCATCGTCTTTCTTGTTGGGTGAAGTGGTGAAGACGACTACATAGGCCCCTAATGCATGAGCGAACTTTACCGCCATATGGCCCAATCCCCCGAGGCCGACGACCCCGACTTTCTTACCTTTGGTGACGCCCCAATGGCGCATGGGCGAATACGTGGTGATCCCGGCACAAAGCAGCGGCGCTGCGCCGGCGAGATCGAGCTGTGAAGGGACATGGAGAACAAAACGTTCATCGACGACGATTGCGTCGGAATAGCCGCCATAGGTAACGGCGCCAAGGTGCTTATCCGGCGAGTTATAGGTCAGCGTCATATTCGCACAAAATTGCTCGAGGCCGTGCTGACAGTCGCCGCACGTGCGATCGGAGTCAACCATGCAGCCGACAGCAGCGAGGTCTCCGGACTTGAACTTCGTGACAGCGGAGCCGACCCTTGTCACACGACCGACAATCTCATGGCCTGGTACGCAGGGGTACACGGTTGGCATGACGCTCTTCCATTCGTCGCGTACTGTATGGAGATCGGAATGGCAGATACCGCAATAGAGGATCTCAATATGTACGTCGCGTTCAGTGGGCTCGCGCCGCGCAATGGTGATGGGCGCAAGCGACGCAGTCGGACCGGCGGCGGCGTAGGCTTTGGCATTCCAACTTGTTGCCATGATGTATCTCCTTGCCAGAGGTGTTTAGGTGGACGGACTAAGCACTATCTGATCACTGGCAGTTTGTCGAGAGTGTAGAACAGCGCTAGGGCATAATTGCGAAGCGACCATCCAATACAAGGGGGTGAATTACGCTCTTTCCCAGGGGAGTGGTTCTGGCCATGAAGAGGTATTGTCTGCTCAGTTCCTCGGACCTAAACCCTTCGGGGGTGAATGGACAACGGCTACAGAGATTCGCATTGACGGTTGCGCATGCCTCCTCGATGTGATTCCAAGTCGAGTGCACCAAGGGATCGAGCGCGCAAGAATGTTGCTTCTGCTTTCCTCATGACATGACGTGAGATATATAAGGAGAGAGTCCTCCATACATCTTACTCACAGCTCTGGGGGGGGAAGGAACATGGCACTGTCAGGGAGGTGGCGACGATTGTGGAATTTTCGACGCTGGAAGAAGGCCACGACACCGATGTTACTCAATGCCGAAACAGGAGAACTCATACCTCTCTCCAGCCATACCGCTCCTCCGGAAGGCAAGTGGATGCTTCGTCGTCCGCTGACACTGCCTGACAGTCCAGTACCGCTCTTCCTTGAAGTTCGCGGTATCCCGGCGCGGAAAAAGCGCAGTGACCTCAAACCAGCTGCGCCATCTGCGTAGACGGCCAATACGGCGCGTGCACACCTTCCTTTTCCAGGTATAACCTCGTAGTTTCCTCTGCAGATGTCGATTCCGGTCGCGCATGGACCGGAGTGTCTTCGCTTCGATCACCGCCCAATCACGCACCCTAATCCCGCTGGCTCCCAATTGCCTGGTCCGCTCATGGCAATGGAACCGTACCGCTCTGAAGACGTAGAATACAGCCATGTCACTCACCTACATCGCGCGATTGATTTGCCCCTAACGGCGCTATGGTTGAGCGGGGAAAAGGAGACCGGACATGACCAGAGTGAAGTCGATCCTCGGACAGCTTCTGCTGTTGGTAGTGATTACAGCCTGCGGCAACAGTCAGCACGAAAGAAAGATTGAATTTGTTTATCTGGCGCTTGGAGCCAGCGACGTCATGGGAGTGGGAGCAACGCCACTCACCGAAGGGTATGCCTATCGTGTCAGTCAGGACCTAGAGCATCAAGTTCCCGGCACCTTTTTGATCAATCTTGGTATCCCCGGCGCTCGGATTGATGCGCTGAGCGAACAGGTTCGCCTGGCCAAGCACTTCGGCGGTGAAGCCGACGTCGCTACGGTGTGGGTCGGAGCCAATGACCTTGTCCACGGCGTGGGCCCTTCACGATTTCAAAGCGATCTCAGACAGCTCCTTCGACGCATACAGACTTCGTTGTCTAAGGTGGTGGTGATCGCTACCCTACCCGACCTCACGCAACTCGCTGCGTTCGGTGCAACACCCAATCCGGCCGTGACCGAGGCGCGTGTCCAAGCCTTTAATCGTGCCATAGAGGTGGAAGCGCCGTATGTGAGCGCCTCCATCGTGAATCTCTTCCACAACACGTCCCCTGATGATTTTGCCTTTGACGAAGATGGGTTTCATCCTACGAAGGCCGGCCATCGACACATGGCCGATTTGTTTCGCAAGACAATATTCGAGCGGCTTGGGTTACAGAGTCTCTCGAACCAATCTCCGCAATAATACGGCAAGGCCAGGATATGCCCGTAATCGCCAGTCACAAGATCTAGGACATGTGGCGGGTAAGCACGCGGATGAGTCAGTCGCCGTCAGGCAGACTTCTTCCCTTCACGTCGTCCATGAGTGACGATTATCTCTGGCGACGAGGTTGGTCGTCATCAGTTGGTAAGCAGCCAAGCTTTTTCTTTGGCGGGGCATTTCCCCTTCAATCCACCAGATACCTCTTTGCTGGAGAGCAGTCTTACCTCATACGTGGATGCGTAATGGCGCTTCACTTCCTCGTCAGTGATGGAAAAAGGAGGACCCTCCAGGCAACGTTGGTCGTAATCGTAGCAAATGAGCAGTTGCGGAGCGTTTTTTGTCATCTGCATTAGCTGCCGGGTGTAGCGATTGCGCATGTCTTCGGGAAAGGCCACCAGAGCCGCCCGGTCATAGATTCCATCAACTTGACCAAGCATCTCGCTGGATAACGCAAAGATGTCACCGACAAAAATGTCAATATGTTTCACACTCCACTGCTCTACTTTGCCAAGTTCTGAGATGTTCGGTCGCACGCCAAGTTCCGTAAACAATTGCTCAATGGCGACTTTACTCAGTTCGGCGCCAGCAATCCGATAGCCCTGGGTGCGGAGCCAGGAGATGTCGAGAGTCTTCCCGCACAAGGGGACAAAGATCCGGCTGCCTTTGGCCAGAGCCAACTCGTTGAAGTGTTGAACCAGCAATGGGTTGACCTTGCTCTCATGCCAACCAATCTCGTTCTTCTCCCACCTCTGGCGCCAAAAACTAGCATCCATGCGCAGACACACCCATCACACAGCGGTCAACCGGCCTTGATTATTTTCTCAGGGTAAAAGTACTTCTCGTATCCCTCTCTCGCTTTCCTATAGTCGTTATCGGTGGCATACTTCAGTCGGTAATTGAATCGGCATTTATGGTCCTTCTCATATTCGTACACGTCTTGGATGAACGACACAATTTGGTCGAGATCTGACGTGCTTTCTCCCTTGGCCAAATTCACAAAGAGATCAGAAGGAATTTCTCCGATTACCTGAACGTTTTCCGCTCCTTGACGGATGGTCGCTTCGATCAGGGTATTATCATCCTTCTGACACAGGGCATACCCGCGTTTCAGGGTTTCAATCGCTTCTCGAAAGCCTTCCTTAGATGAAACTTTGGCGCCCACCATGAGCTTTAACTCGTCAACCAACCCGCTCATATCCCCAAGCTCCCGTTCCAAAGCATGGTTCTTCTGCGTTGCCGCATCAAGCCTCGCCTGAAGGCTGACATCTTGATGATTCGTCTGGCCGGATCCTGGGAGCGGCTCTTGTCCGCTGACGTCCACATTCCTGGTCGCATAGATCAACATCACGGCGAAGAATAGGAGCAGTATCACTTGAACCAGTGACAAGCCGAACACCCAGTCTGATCGCGCTTCAATGTCTTTCACCGGAATGCTCCTCGGTCACTCGCTGCCTCATCAAGAGCAGTACATCACGCATCATGGACTCGATGGCTTTACTCCCTTCAAGGCTCGAACGGATAGCCTGCTGCACATTCATCAGCCCGGTTTTGACTTCAGCCGATATCGCAGCAGACGATAATTCAACCAGTTCCTTTTCAAAGGCCGACAATCGCGTGGCGACCGTTGAAGCCGCCGATCGCAGCGATTGCAGGCTACTCAGCTGATTGTCCAGTTCAGTCCGGCTTTGTTCGAAGGCGGTGGTCATATTGAGAAATTGCTCTGTCCTTTCTTTGATCCTCATGGACAGATCATGGACGGCGATTCCGACTTGCTTCGCCCCCTCCGATCCATGCAAGGAGTCACCAAATGACGTCACGGTTTCCGCCGCGCGAGACAAACTGGTCTCGAGTCTCTGCGCCGCCTTTTGGAAGCTTTCCTCCTGCCTCCCTAACGTCGAAACGAGTTTGGCCACCTCTCCCGTAAGACATTCTTGAGGAATTTGTATTGCGGAGAGCCTGCCGAGGATCTCTTTCAGAGACGACTCAAAACCGTCGCTCATCGCCTTGGACATCGTCCGGTGTTGCTCTGCAATCTTTTCGCGGACAGCGCTCAATGACTGCACCAGGTCCCGCATGGTTCCACCGAGATCTCCGGCCGCACGATCTCTGAACGTTGCCATTTCCAACGTCGCGTCATTGATCTCTTGAATGAGAGCGGCCATGCGGCGCCCGATTTTCTCCCCGGCAACCTCAATCCGATCCGCACCCGTGTCGTCCCGAAATTGGATCAGCAGCAGCCGAAGAAACATTCCACAGAATGTGGTCACCAGCGCATATCCGAAGGTCGTCAGAATCGCCTCGGTCGTCAACGTTGGAAGTGGCCAGATCACGAATGTGGCGATCAGAGCAAACATCGCCCAGAGGAAACCCATGTAGTAGAGCGAGTCTGCAAATTGAATGGTGTTCTTCCGTGGAATGAAATAGCCGTACCCGGTATAGGCTCCCAACAGCACGGCAAGCGCCACCATTGTTAATGGAGGAGAGAATTGTGAAATCGTCGCATAGGCGAGGGCGGCAACACCAGCCAGGGTCGCGCACAACCATGCCGTTGCGAGTTTGAGATGAGTCAGCGCGGAATCATTGCTTGTTTGCGGAAGGTCTTCCAGTTCGTCCTCGACCGACATTGGCCTTTCGAGAGGTATGGTGGGAAGCCGATGCATAACTCCCTCCCCATGGTTAATGAAGCTCCTGTTCGGCCTATCTTCTGGCCAAGCCCTAGCTCCCATAACTGGGGATTCCCCTAGCACTGCCTGCGTTATATCGCCCCTCCAAACAATTCTATGCACTCAAAATAGTGTCTTCTATTCGAGTTGTTGCTATAGGTACATTAAGTTATTCTTTAATGTCTTGAAGAAAACGCAGTCAAACTGGCGCCTTCCCCTCTGTAGTCTCACGGCCGGAATGGTAGCGACCGCAATGTCTCGCTGAGAGACTCCTGCTACGCTGCGGGCGAGATCGGGACCTGCAGCTCGCTCTCAGGTTTCTGCCGATTGCTCCGGGTGGGGCTTTACTAACTCTGACAACTTAGGTATTTGCTCTTTAAGGGCAAGGTGAAGTTCCTGCACTTCCTCGTCGGTGATTCTGCCGGCGGCACGCAGTTTCTCAATGAATTGGTCATAGGGATCTGTCAGCACCGTGATGATTAAACTGAGGATGCGGCTGAGGTCCGTATCATTCATGCATCTGTGGTCCGAAGCGGCTCGAGCTCTGCTCAATTCAAAGGGACAAACCTATCCGCTGAAAACCCCCCGCGCAGCTGCTCGGTGATGAGGCGTCGGTACTCGGCCTTCTCCTTGGTGATGAAGACCAGCCCTTCCTTGTCGACCACGATGAGCAGCGCATCTTCCGACACGAGCATCCGTTCCGGATCGCCGAGATTGATACGATATTGCGTGCGCCCATCAGGATTTCTGGCGGGCCCGATCACTAACTCCGTCAGTCCATCGATTACGCCTTCCTGGGCATTCTCCCTGAGACGTACCCGAGTTCCGTCGGGAATTCGTTTCCAACTCTTCGTCGTCTGATTTGGCGTCATGATGCCCCCTTTCATGATGTAGTACGCTGATCGCTATTGGAGAACGTTGCCCTGAGTCATGGGATGGTTCTCGTAAACATGCGTACGGCTTCGCGCTGACCGCCCTGCGGAGGGCCTGCCATGTCGCCTTGACCTTGTCTGGCCCGGTTGATTGGCGGCAGGCAGCGGACTTCCGGAGGCCCATGGCACGGCATGACCAAGAAGGCGTTCGATCGCACGGAGCTGCTGCGGATCTTCGGCTGTAATAAAACTCGTGGCCCGCCCGGTCGCCTTCATCCGTGCCGTCCGGCCGATTCGGTGGACGTAATCCTCAGGGCAGTAGGGTAAATCGAAATTGATCACGTGGCCGATATTGGCCACATCGATACCGCGTGCCGCAATATCTGTCGCGACGAGCACACGGAACGTACCCCGTTTAAAGCCATCAAGGGCACTTCGGCGCTGTGGCAGACTGCGGTCGCCATGCAGGATGCCCGGGTGACGCCGGACGAGATCGACTACATCAACGCCCACGGCACGTCCACTCCGATCGGAGATGCGAGCGAGACGCGTGTGATCAAGGTCGCGCTCGGCGAGGAGAAGGCGCGACGCACGCCCGTGTCGTCGACCAAGGGCGCGACCGGCCACTGCCTCGGCGGCTCCGGCGCCATCGAGGCCATCCTCTCGATCTTTGCCTGCATCCGTGACGTCGTGCCGCCGACGATCAACTACGAGTACCCGGAT
>Ga0075419_10000746_pt1 | contig 20798 bp, 17 predicted proteins | sample SoiMetdeltSBSDD3_FD_76900 | JGI IMG/M metagenome (GOLD analysis project Ga0075419, IMG submission 76900) | Bulk soil microbial communities from a Populus tree surrounding site in Tennessee, USA - Soil MetaG P. deltoides SBSDD3 | ecosystem: Environmental > Terrestrial > Soil > Tree plantation... | reverse complement strand
GTCCGCGTGCTTCGCCTTCTTCGCCCGCGCGTCGGCCTTCGCCCGGTCGCGCTGCTCGGCCATCAGCCGGCGGAACTCGCCCTCGTCCACGGCCAGGCCCTGCTCCGCGGCCATCTCCAGGGTGAGGTCGATCGGGAAGCCGTACGTGTCGTGCAGCTGGAACGCCTTGTCACCGGCCAGTGTGCCGCTGCCTTGCTGCTTGGTCTGCAGGGCCGCGTTCTCGAAGATCGTGGTCCCGGACTTGAGCGTCTCCCGGAACACCTCCTCCTCGGCGTACGCGATCTGGCTGATCCGGCCCCAGTCCTGGGTCAGCTCCGGGTACGACGTCTGCATCCGGCCCAGGCTCACCGGCAGCAGCTCGGGCAGCGTGTTGTCCTCCACGCCCAGCAGCCGCATCGACCGCACCACCCGGCGGATCAGCCGGCGCAGCACGTAGCCGCGCGCCTCGTTGCCCGGCTTCACGCCGTCGCCGATCAGCATCAGCGCACTGCGCACATGGTCCGCGACCACCCGGAACCGGACGTCGTCGATGTGGCCCTGCTCACCGCCGGCGCCGTACTTGCGGCCCGACAGCTCCGAGGCCCTCTCGATCACCGGGAAGACCTCGTCGATCTCGTACAGGTTGTCGACGCCCTGCAGCAGGTACGCCGTCCGCTCCAGACCCATCCCGGTGTCGATGTTCTTCCGTGGCAGCTCGCCGACGATGTCGAAGTCGTCCTTGGCGCGGACCGCGGACAGCTGCTCCTGCATGAACACCAGGTTCCAGATCTCCAGGAACCGGTCCTCGTCCGCCTCCGGCCCGCCGTCCGGCCCGTACTCCGGCCCGCGGTCGACGTAGATCTCACTGCACGGGCCGCCCGGACCGGGGATGCCCATGTGCCAGTAGTTGTCCTTCAGCCCACGCCGCTGGATCCGGTGCTCCGGCAGCCCGGCGACGCGCCGCCACAGGTCGGCCGCCTCGTCGTCGGAGTGCAATACGGTGACCCAGATCCTGTCCGGGTCGAACCCGAGCCCGCCGTCGTGCTGCGAGCCGGTGACCAGCTGCCAGGCGTGTTCGATCGCACCTTCCTTGAAGTAGTCGCCGAACGAGAAGTTGCCGTTCATCTGGAAGAACGTGCCGTGCCGGGTGGTCTTGCCGACCTCCTCGATGTCGAGGGTCCGGACACACTTCTGCACACTCGTCGCACGCGCGAACGGCGCGGTCTGCTGGCCGACGAAGTACGGCACGAACTGCACCATGCCGGCGTTCACGAACAGCAGGTTCGGGTCGTCGAAGAGCAGCGGCGCGCTCGGTACGACGGTGTGGTCGCGGTCCTCGAAGTACTTCAGGAACCGGCGACGGATCTCAGCGGTCTCCATGCTCTACTCTCGGTCTGCTTTCGTCGATGTCCAGACCGAGCGCCTCACGCAGCTCGGCCTCGCGCTGGTCCATCCCCTCCCTGACCTCGTCGCCGAAGTGGCGGACCGCGCTGGCCAGCTTGTCCACAGAGTTCTGCACGCTCTGCGGGGTCAGCGCCTGTGCCCTCTTCTTCAGCCGGGTCACGATCCACACGCCGACCAGGGTGCCGACGACGAACCAGAAGAGCCGCCTCACCGCTTCTTCGCCGCCTTCCGCTCGGCCCTCATCTCCTCACGGACCCTCCTGGCGATGTCCTTGCGCTCCCGGTCGCCGAGCGCTCGGCGGACGCCGTACGAGAACGCGGCCGCCTTCACCAGCGGCCCTCCCGCGGCCGCCGAGAACAGCGACATCAGCGCCGCGGCGTTCGTCGACACCGTGCTCGCGTTGTCGGTGATCGTGTCCACCTTCGCCAGCTGCGCGTTCGTCGTCGTCACCGTCGTGGTCACCTCACCCAGCAGCGGCACGCTGGAGTCCGAGACGCCCTTGACCAGGATCCGGGTCTCGTCCAGCACCTTGCCGAGCTTCAGGATCGGATAGGCCAGCAGGCCCACCAGAATGAGCAACGCGCACGCGGCGATCAGTCCGGCGACTTCCCCGACGCTCATGAACCGCTCCACCTTCCTCGTGGACTACGCCGGGCCGCACACAGTCCGGACATCGTCCGACCTTATCGCGCACGACCCGCCCGGCTGCCACCGCCGCACCATCGGCTGTGACCTCCGGACACGCCGAGGCATCGCTCCTGTGCCCCGAGTGCACACTCGTCGAACCCATCCTGCTCACGCCGCCCGTCCGACCTGCTCAAGCCGCCCGCTTCGGCCGCCACCCGACGGTCCAGCCATCGGCGGGACGGTGGTGGCTCAGCCTGCGACGATACGTATCTGCGATCCGGCTCGAGGTGGCCTCCGCGTCCTTGAGGTCGAGCGAGGTGACGCGTACGACGACCAGCCCGGCACCTTCGAAGCTCTCCTCCCGGAGGTTGTCCGCCGTGTGCTGATCGAGGTCGCGGTGCTGTTCCCCCGTCGTACTCGATCACCAGACCCGTGACCGGCTCCAGCAGGTCCGGGATCCCGAGGAAGTCGCCTGTCGCGCCGTACAGCGGGACGTTGACCAACAACCCGGGCAGTCCGGCCCGCTGACCGCACAGCATCCTCAGCCGGGACTCAGGCGGCGACGCCGCCGCGGGATTCACCAGCGGCAGGGCCGCGCGCAACTGGCGCAGTCCGCGGCGGCGCGGGTGCTCGGCCGCGTAGCTGAGCAGACCTGCCTGCGTGGTGAGTCCGGTGCGGACCACACAGTCGCCGGCTGTCACGGCCTCGGTCAGGTCGGGCGCAAGCCGGAGTAGGTCGAAGCCGGCCCTGGTACCGGTAGAGCAGGAGATGCCTTGCTTCGTCGTGACGTCGACGGGGTCGAGCGCGACGCGACTGATCTGGATCCCCGGCCGTTTGACGACGCGGTCCGCGGGCAGCAGCAGAAGGACTGGCTCGTCGCGTCCGTCCAGGTGCGTGGCGCCGTGCAGGTACGCCGCCGCCCAGCCGCCCACCACCGCACCGGGTGGCATCACGGCGGCAGCGTCGAGGATGCGCTGCCGGACCGGATCGTGCAGTACGGCGTTGCGGTGGTACCCGTGATGCGGTGACTCCCAGGACTCGCTGAGCTCCTTCCGCGTCACGTTGGTGAGCTCGGACCGGCGGCGGGGCCGGGCGTCGTCGGTGCGGGACCGCCGGCCAGCATGTCCGGCCTCCTTGACTCTGCGCCCGGCATCATCCACAGCCCGCCGTTGACAGAAGCCTTCCTGCTGCGGTCCGCGGTGGCACCCTCATCTGCCCCTCGACCGATGGCCCGGCTGGCTGAGTAGGCGCGCCGGAGCTGCTCGACTGATGCATTCGTGTCGACTGAAGGATCTATGTCGAGGTAAGCGCTTTCTTGCGACGTGGATCCTTCACTCAACACAATCCCTTCAGTCAACGAGCCCGGATGGTGCACCTGCCCGACATGTCGGGCAACTCCGTCGGAGTCGCGAAAGGTCAGCGTCTGCGGAGGATGGCGCGGAGCTTGGCGAGGCGGTCGGCCAGGCCGGCCTCGGCGCCGTGCCGGGTGGGCTTGTAGTACTCGGCCTCGGCGACGACGTCCGGCGCGTACTGCTGCGGAACCACGCCGCGCTCGTCGTCGTGGGCGTACGCGTACGTCGTACCGTGGCCGATCTTCTTCGCGCCCGCGTAATGGGCGTCGCGCAGGTGCGGCGGCACCGGCCCGATCTTGCCGGCCTTCACGTCGGCCGCGGCGGCGCCCAGGGCCGTGATGACCGCGTTGGACTTGGGTGCCAGGGACAGCGCGATCACGGCGTGGGCAAGGTTGATCTGCGCCTCGGGCATGCCGATCAGCTGGACGGCGTCCGCGGCCGCGACGGCCACCGAGAGGGCGGACGAGTCGGCCATCCCGATGTCCTCGCTGGCGAGGATGACCAGCCGGCGGGCGATGAACCGCGGGTCCTCCCCTGCCTCGACCATCCGGGCCAGGTAGTGCAGGGCCGCGTCCACGTCGGAGCCGCGGATCGACTTGATCAGTGCGCTGGTGACGTCGTAGTGCTGGTCGCCGTCCCGGTCGTACCGCACCGCGGCGGTGTCGACGGCGGCCTCCAGCGTGGGCAGGTCGATGACGTCGGAGCCGGCAGCCCGCGCACCGCCCGCGCCGGCCTCCAGGTAGGTGAGCGCCCGCCGGGCGTCACCGCCGGCCATCCGGAGCAGGTGCGGCAGCGCCTCGTCGGTGAGGGTGACCGCGCCGCCGAGGCCGCGTTCGTCGGTCAGTGCCCGGTCGATCAGTACGGCGATGTCGTCGTCGGTCAGCGACTCCAGGGTGAGCAGCAATGACCGGGACAGCAGCGGCGAGATCACCGAGAAGTACGGGTTCTCGGTGGTGGCGCCGATCAGCGTCACCCAGCGGTTCTCGACCGCGGGCAGCAACGCGTCCTGCTGGGTCTTGCTGAACCTGTGCACCTCGTCGATGAAGAGCACGGTCTCCGCGGACCGGTGGGTGAGCTCGCGGCGGGCGGCGTCGATGACCTGGCGAACATCTTTGACCCCGGCGGTGACGGCGGACAGCTCGACGAACCGGCGGCTGGTCTGGTGCGACACCACGGCAGCGACCGTGGTCTTGCCGGTGCCGGGCGGGCCCCAGAGCAGGACGGACATCGGCTGGTCGCCCTCGACCAGCCGGCGCAGCGGTGAACCGGGCGTGAGCAGATGCTGCTGCCCGACGATCTCGTCCAGGCTGCGCGGCCGCATCCGCACCGCCAGCGGCGCCGCGGTGTGGTCCGCGTCCGCCAGGCTCCCGCCGCCGCGCGGCGGTGCGGACGCACCCGGCATGTCGAACAACCCGTCACTCACGGCAGCGAGCCTACTTCCCGCCACCGTCAGGCCCGGCCGCGTGGTCACAAGGGCCCGACGATCGACGACACGCCGGGTCACAAGGGCCCGATGAACGGACGATCGATCAGGTGCGCTTGATGGCTGAGCGGAGTTTGCCGAGGATGCGGTCGGCGTCGGTGCCGAAGGGGTTGTCGTTGACCAGGTAGGTCCAGGTCGCGGTCGGGCGGCCCACGCCGCTGGCTTCCGCGTCCAGGCCATCCGCGCCGATCTCGGCGGACTCGAACGACTCGGCCGCGGCGGTCCAAGCGTCCTCGACCAGCGTGTCGAAGGACGCGATCGCCTGCCGGTTGAACTCGTCGATCGGCTTCTCGTGCACGATGCCGCCGGACAGCGACCGCAGGTGGATGCCCTCGCGCAGGTCGGCCAGTACTGCCAGGTGGTCGGTCCAGGCCCGGTCCAGGTGATGCAGCGCGATCTGCCGGGCCGCGGCCGCCACAACGTCCTCGCCGGCGGACTCGACCAGCTCGTCGTACCGCTCCTTGGACCGGGAGCCCAGCTCGGTCGCGGCCAGGTCGCCGGTCAGCACCTTCTCCCGGGTGTCGAGCAGGATCGCCCGCTGCTGCCCGGTGAGTCGCGCGTACTGCCAGGTGTTGCGGTGGATCTCCACGTTCGCGCCGTCCGCGACCCGCTGGGCGTGCTCGACGTGCGCGTGCGACTTGCGGTCCTCCACCCGGCCGTCGGCGTCCGGCTGCGGACGCAGGCCGGTGGTCACCGAGTAGCGGGTGATCAGCTCGTCACCGAGGCTGGCGAAGCACACCGAACCGCCCGGGTCGCCCTGCCGCCCGGCGCGGCCGCGGAGCTGGTCGTCCAGGCGGCTCGACGGGTGCCTGCCGGTACCGATCACGTACAGGCCGTCCAGCTCGACCGCCTTGTCGCGGGCGTGCTGGTCGCGGCCCCCGAGCCGGATGTCGGTACCCCGGCCGGCCATCTGGGTCGACACCGTCACGGTGCCCGGCACGCCCGCCTCGGCCACGATCGCGGCCTCCTCGGCGTCGTTCTTCGCGTTCAGCACGACGTGCGCGATGCCGGCCTCGTCGAGCTTCTCGCTGAGCTGCTCGGACTCGTCCACGCTGTGCGTGCCGACCAGGATCGGCCGCTCGGTCTCGTGCACCTCGGTGATGTGCGCGATCAGCGCCTTCTGCTTGTCCTCGATGGTCAGGTACAGCCGGTCCGGGTGGTCGACACGGATCGGCGGCTTCTCCGGTGGGACCACGGCCACCTCGACGCCGTAGAACTCCTGCAGCGCCTCGGCCACCACGACGGCCGTACCGGTCATCCCGCAGACCCGCTGGTACGCCGTGACCAGGTCCTGGACCGTGATGCTGTCCAGCACCTCGCCGCTCTCGCTGACCCCGAGCGCCTCCTTCGCCTCGACCGCGGCCTGCAGCCCGTCCGGCCAGCGCTGCAGTCGGGCGATCCGGCCCCGGTTCGTGTTCACCAGGTGCACCTTGCCGTCGCGCACCAGGTAGTCCACATCGCGCTTCAGCAGCGCCTCCGCGTGCAGCGCGACGTTGACCTGGGTGAGCCGCTCCAGATTCTCCTCGGCGTACAGGTCGATGTCGCCGAGCCGCTCCTCGACGTGGTCGGTGCCGCCGTCGGTCAGCGCGACGCTGCGGCCGTCCGGGTCGATCTCGTAGTCGACCCCGGCCCGCAGCTCGCGGACCAGCTGGACGATGTCGTCGTCCACCTCCTCGCCCGGCGCGGCGCCGGCCAGGACCAGCGGCACCCGTGCCTCGTCGATCAGCACCGAGTCGGCCTCGTCCACCAGCGCCACATCGGGGGTGCTGGTGACCCGGTCGGCGGCGTCGGTGACCAGCCGGTCCCGCAGCACGTCGAACCCGACCTCGCTGACGGGCGCGTAGCAGACCTCCGCCTGGTACGCCGTACGACGCTCGTCCGGCGTCGACGCCTGCCCGATCGACGCCACGGTGACGCCGAGCGCGTCGTACAGCGGACCCATCCAGTCCGCGTCGCGCCGGGCCAGGTAGTCGTTCACCGCCATCACCTGGACGTGCCGGCCGCTGAGCGCATACCCGACGGCGGCGATCGCCCCGGCGAGGGTCTTGCCCTCGCCGGTCGCCATCTCGATCACCCGGCCCTGCAGCAGCGCGAGTGCGCCGACCAGCTGGCCGTCGAACGGCCGGTCCCCGACGGTCCGCTCGGCCGCCTCGCGGGCTACCGCGAGCAGCTCGACCAGCTCGTCGTCGGTGAACTCGCCCTCGGTCCGCAGCTTCCCGGCCGCCTCACGCAGCTCGTCATCGGACAGCTCCGCGACCGTGTCGGCCCGCTCGCCGACCTGGTCCACAAGTCGCTGGTACGGGCGGATGTCGATGCTGCCGGGCCGCTGCAGGACGCGGCGGATCCGGTCGGTCAGTCTGGCCATGTCCTGGGCAACGTCCCGTCGTGAGTGGTGGTTCCCGTCGCCGCCGACCCTACGGGGTGAACACGTACGGCGTCGTGCTGGTCACCTTCACCAGGCCGAGCCGCTGCAGGATCGGGCGCGAGTCCTCGGACGCGTCCACCCGGACGTACCGGTAGCCGCGGTCCCGGGCCTTCATCGCGCGGTGCCGCAGCAGCGCCCGGTACAGGCCCTGGCGCCGCCACTCCGGCCGGGTCGAGCCGCCCCACAGGCTCGCGAAGTCCGTGCCCGGGTGGTACCGCACCCACGCCGCGGTCAGCGCCGGGCCGGCCGTGTCCGGCAGAGCCTCCTCGACGAGCGCCACGTCGACCAGTTCCGGAGCGGCCTGCCGCTCGTCGTACAGGTGGTCGACGAACGACCGGTGGCTCTCGCCCCAGACGGCGACGCTCAGCTCGCCGATCCGGTCGAAGTCCTCCCTGCTCTCGACGTCGCGGATCCGGACCTTCGACGGCAGGCTCACCGGGAGCTCCAGGATCCGGTCGATCTCACCGAGGATCAGCGACTCGGGCTCCTCCGCGACGAACCCGGCCGCGGTCAGCCGGTCCGGTAGGTCCGCCGGCTCGTCGTACGCGTAGGTCTTCCACTCGAACTCGTGCCCGCGCGCGGTGAAGAACTCGACCTGTGCGGCGATCTCCGCGTCCGGGTCGTCCAGCCCTTCCGGCGCCTCGACGAACCCGGCGGCGGTGCCGAGGTACGAGCGCCGCACCTTGCCGACCCGCTCGACCGTCCAGCCGGGCGAGACGTCCCGGTCCGACAACCGCACCTGCTCGTGGAAGACCCGCAAAAGCTCCTCTGGCGTCACCCCCACATCATCCCGCCCCCCGCAACCACAATTTCCGTTCGTCGGGCCGTTGTGACCAGGCGTGTCGTCATTCGTCGGGCCGTTGTGACCACGCGGGTGTCAACCGGACGGGTCGCGGCGGCGTGTAACCGGTGTCCGAGAGGGGGACACCATGAAGCACATCCGCACACTGCTCGCCGTCCTGGCGGCCGCTACGGTCCCGACGGCCGGTCTGGTCGCGACCGCCGCACCTACGATCGGCCCGGTGACAGCGGCCGGCTGCGCCACCGGCTGGGGTTCGTTGCCCGAGGCATCGAACCGTACGACGACCGCCCAGCTGACCGGGATCCGGTCCGGGCGGCACGCCTGCTTCGACCGGCTCGTCGTCGACCTGAACGGCCGGCCCGCAGGCTACCGCGTCGAGTACGTGGCGACGGTCCGTCAGGACGGCTCCGGCTTCGCCGTCCCGCTGCGCGGCGGCGCGAAGCTGCAGGTGGTCGTGAGAGCGCCGGACCACGACCTCAGCTACCGGCCGACCTATCGCCCGGCGAACCGGCGCGAGCTGGTGGACGTCGGCGGCTACCGAACGTTCCGCCAGGTCGCCTGGGCCGGATCGTTCGAAGGACAGTCGACCGTCGGTGTCGGCGTCCGCGGCCGACTCCCGTTCCGCGTCCTCACCCTGACCGGCCCCGGCACCGGCTCCCGGCTCGTCATCGACGTCGCCCACACGTGGTGACGCACCATCACCGGGTGGTCAGAAGGGACCGATGAGCGAAGACACGCCGGGTCACAAGGGCCCGATGAGCGGTGTTGGGACGTGGTCTGGCGGTTACTGCGCGGCTTTCGTCACTACGTCGTCCGGGCCGAAGTCCTCGCCGGTGTACGGCTTCTCCTCCAGCAGCACCCACCAGTTACCGGAGTTGTCCCGCATCACGGCCTCCACGCCGTACGGCCGGTCGGCCGGCTCGGACACGAACTCGACGCCCTTCGCGGTCAGCTCCTCGTAGGTCTTGCGGCAGTCGTCGACGGCCAGCCCGCCGGCGCCGTACGAGCCCTTGGCCATCATCCGCTTGATGAAACCTGCCGACTCCTCGTCAAGCGGCGGGCCGGGAATCTGCAGGTTGAGCTTCAGGTCCGGCTGGTCCGGCTGCCCGACGGTGAGCCAGCGGTAGTCCCCCATCGTCACGTCCTCGCGCAGCTCGAAACCGAGCTTGTCGATGTAGAAGTCCTTCGCCTCGTCGATGTCGTTGACCCACACGCCGTACAGCGAGACATGCTGGATAGCCATCGCCTTGTTCCCTTCGGTCGTTGTCGTTCTTGACGAGTACGACGCTAGGCCCGCGCCCTGCCCGGACGCTTCTCCCGGATTGCGGAGGCAACCGACCCGCTGAACCGCTGCGTCCGCCGAAGGCGAGTCAGTCCGGCTCGCCTTCGGCGGACGTTACGGGTTGCAGGCCGAGCATGAAGATGTAGCAGCCGGGGATGTGCGGTCCGCCGGCCTGGGTCCGCTGGTACTCCGACGGGCTCATGCCGACCAGCTCGCGGAACTTCACGCTGAACGAGCCGAGGCTGGAGTACCCGACCAGGTGGCACACCTCGGTCACGGTCAGGTTGGTCGCCCGGAGCAGGTCGCTCGCGCGTTCGATCCGGCGCCGGGTGACGTACTGCATCGGCGTCTCGCCGTACTCGGCGGCGAAGCAGCGCAGGAAGTGGTACTTCGACACCCCGGCGGTCGCTGCCAACGCCTCCAGGTCGAGCGGTTCGGCATAGTTGCGGTCGGCAACGTCACGCGCCCGCCGCAGGTGCGGCAGCAGCTCCACCGGCACCGGCGACTGTCGTGGCACGCCCTCACCTTACGGGTCGAACGGTCCCGTCAAGGTTTGGCGTCGACGCCGGCTTCCTTGCGCTGTTCGGGCGTGATCGGCGCCGGCGCCGCGGTGAGCGGGTCGTACCCGCCGCCGGACTTCGGGAACGCGATCACGTCCCGGATCGACTCGGTACCAGCCAACAGCGCGGTGATCCGGTCCCAGCCGAGCGCGATCCCGCCGTGCGGCGGCGCGCCGTACTTGAACGCCTCGAGCAGGAAGCCGAACTTCTCGGTCGCCTCCTCCTCGGACAACCCCATCACCGCGAACACGCGCTTCTGCACGTCCTCGCGGTGGATACGGATCGAGCCGCCGCCGATCTCGTTGCCGTTGCAGACGACGTCGTAGGCGTACGCGAGCGCGTTGCCCGGGTCGGTGTCGAAGGTGTCCAGCGACTCCGGCTTCGGCGAGGTGAACGCGTGGTGCACCGCGGTCCACGCGCCCGACCCGACGGCGACCTCGCCGGCCGCGGTCGCCTCGGAGGCCGGCTCGAACAGCGGCGCGTCCACCACCCAGACGAACTCCCAGGCAGACTCGTCGATCAGCCCCTGCCGGCGGCCGATCTCCAGCCGCGCGGCACCGAGCAGTGCCCGGGACGGCTTCGGCAGGCCGGCGGCGAAGAAGATGCAGTCGCCCGGCGAGGCGCCGACGTGCTTGACCAGGCCGGCGCGCTCGTCCTCGGACAGGTTCTTCGCGACCGGCCCGCCCAGCTCGCCGTCCTCGCCGACCAGCACATAGGCGAGTCCGCGGGCGCCGCGCTGCTTGGCCCACTCCTGCCAGGCGTCCAGCTGCTTGCGCGGCTGGTCGGCACCACCGGGCATCACCACGGCACCGACGTATTCGGCCTGGAACACCCGGAACGGTGTGTCGGCGAAGAACTCGGTGCACTCCACCAGCTCCAGGCCCATCCGCAGATCGGGCTTGTCGGTGCCGAACCGGCGCATCGCCTCGGCGTACGTCATCCGCGGGATCGGCGTCCGGATCTCGTGCCCGGCGAGCTTCCAGAGCGCCGCCAGCACCTCCTCGGAGAGCGCGATGATGTCGTCCTGGTCGACGAAGCTCATCTCGATGTCGAGCTGGGTGAACTCCGGCTGCCGGTCGGCGCGGAAGTCCTCGTCGCGGTAGCAGCGCGCGATCTGGTAGTACCGCTCCATCCCGGCCACCATCAGCAGCTGCTTGAACAGCTGCGGCGACTGCGGCAGCGCGTACCAGGAGCCGGGCTGCAACCGGGCCGGGACCAGGAAGTCGCGGGCGCCCTCCGGGGTCGACCGGGTCAGCGTCGGGGTCTCGATCTCGACGAAGTCGTGCGCGGCCAGCACGTCGCGGGCGGTCCGGTTCACCTCGCTGCGCAGCCGCAGCGCGGAGCCCGGGCCGGACCGGCGCAGGTCCAGGTAGCGGTGCTTGAGCCGCACCTCTTCGTTCACCGGCGTGGTGTGGTGCTCCTCGACCGGGAACGGCAGCGGCGCGGCCGCGGACAGCACCTCGACATCGGCGGCGACAACCTCGATCTCGCCGGTCGCGAGGTTCTCGTTGACGTTGCCCTCGGGCCGCTTCGACACCTCGCCGGTGACCTTCAGGCAGAACTCGGCGCGCAGCGGGTGCGCCACCTCCTCGTCCCGGATCACCACCTGCACCGCGCCGGAGCTGTCGCGCAGGTCGATGAACGCCACTCCCCCGTGATCGCGCCGCCGCGCCACCCAGCCCGCCAGCGTGACGGTCTCGCCGGTGTGCTCGGCCCGGAGCGAGCCTGCGGTGTGGGTACGGATCACGAGTTCTCCTTGCTCGTAGCAACGACCTGCGGTCGCAGGTCCTCGGTGGGCGGCGTCCAGGTCTCGGCGTCGGCGTCGACCTGGTCGCCGCTGCGGATGTCCTTCACGGAGTCCGGGTCGCCGGGGAACCAGACGTACGGGATGCCGCGCCGGTCGGCGAACCGGATCTGCTTGCCGAACCTGGCCGCCGCCGGCGCCACCTCGGCCGGGATCCCGCGCGACCGCAGCGCCGCCGCGGTCCGCATCGCGTCGGCACGCGCTTCCTCGTCGGCCAGTGCCACCAGTACGGCGGTCGGCGTCGAACGGGTCGCGGTGACCAGCCCCTGGCCGAGCAACCGCGCGAGCAGCCGCGACACCCCGATCGAGATGCCGACCCCCGGGTACGACGTCTTGCCGTCGCTGGCAAGCGCGTCGTACCGGCCACCGGAGCAGATCGAGCCGTACGACTCGTGCCCGACCAGCTGGGTCTCGTAGACGGTGCCGGTGTAGTAGTCCAGGCCGCGCGCGATCCGCAGGTCGGCGAGCAGCAGGCCGGGCGCGTGCTCGTTCGCGGCGGTCATGATCGCGGCCAGCTGCTCCAGGCCCTCGTCCAGCGTCTCGTGCTGTACCCCGAGCGCGCGCACCTGGTCCACGAAGGACGCGTCGGTGGTGGCGATCTCCGCGAGTTGCAAGGACGCCTTCGCCTGAGCGTCGGTCAGGCCGGACTCGACCAGCAGCGCGGTCACCTTGTCCGGGCCGATCTTGTCCAGCTTGTCGACCGTCCGCAGCACGCCCGCGACGTCCTCGATCCCCAGACCGCGGTAGAAGCCTTCGGGGATCTTCCGGTTGTTCACCTGGATCCGGAACTCGGGCACCGGCAGCCGGCGGAACGCGTCCGCGACCACCAGCGGCAGCTCGACCTCGTAGTGGAACGGCAGCGTTCCGGCGTCGATCACGTCGATGTCGGCCTGGACGAACTCCCGGAACCGGCCCTCCTGCGGCCGCTCACCCCGCCACGCCTTCTGGATCTGGTACCGGCGGAACGGGAAGACCAACTTGCCGCTGTTCTCCAGCACGTACCGCGCGAACGGCACCGTCAGGTCGAAGTGCAACCCCAGACCAGGGCCGTCCTCGTCGGCGCCTGCGGCCAGCCGCCGTACCGCGTAGATCTCCTTGTCCGCGTCCTCGCCCTGGTTGGACAGCCGCTCCACCGGCTCCACCGCGCGGGTCTCGATCGAGGCGAAGCCGTGCAGCTCGAACGTGTCCCGGATGACGTCCAGGAAGTGCTGCTCGACGATCCGGTCCGCCGGAAGCCATTCGGGGAACCCGCTGATCGGGGTCACCTTGTCACTCATCGGTCAACAGTCTCCAGGTCCTGCAAGTAGGGGTTGGTCGCCTTCTCCCGGCCGATCGTGGTCTGGCCACCGTGTCCCGGCAGGACGACGATGTCGTCGTCCATCGGCAGGATCTTGGTGGCCAAGGTATGCAGCATGACCTGGTGATCGCCGCCCGGCAGGTCCGTCCGCCCGATCGAGCCGGCGAACAGCACGTCACCGGAGAACAGCACCTGGCTGACATCCTCCGGCCCGTCGTACGGCATGGTGAAGGTGACCGAGCCCTCCGTGTGGCCCGGGGTGTGGTCGACGGTCATCGTCAGGCCGGCCAGCTCGAGCGAGCTACCGTCCGCGAGCTCGGCGACGTCGTCCGGCTCCGCGAACGTGTGCTCGCCGCCGAGCAGCATCCGGGCCGTCTCCGGGCTGATCCCGGCCATCGGGTCGGCGAGCAGGTGCCGGTCGCCGGGGTGGATGTACGCAGTCGCGTCGTAGGTGCCGCAGACCGGCAGCACCGACCACATGTGGTCGATGTGGCCGTGCGTGAGCAGGACCGCGACCGGCTTGAGGTTGTTCTCCCGGACCACCTGCTCGACCGTCCCGGCGGCTTCTTGGCCCGGGTCGACCACGACGCACTCAGCACCCTGCCCGGTCGCGACCACGTAGCAGTTGGTGCCCCACGCACCTGCGGGGAACCCGGCGATGAGCACGACTGACCTCTCTGACCGACTGCGGGGATGTGCGATCGCGCACCGGTCAAGGTTACCGGTCGGGACATCCCCGCCTCGCAGCGGCCGTCCACCGTCGGCTGCAGTGAGACGCACCCACAACACCGTTGCTTCTCGGGCCCGAGTTTGTGATGGTCAAGGCAGACGGGTGGGTCCCGGACGGCGTGAACCGACGACTGTCCAGAATGGGGCCACTGGGGTGAGCGCAGTTCATACCGCCGGAAGGGGCGAGTTGTGGCCGAGAGCAGCTGGGGCCGGGTGGGTGACGATGGGACGGTTTACGTCCGGACCAAGGAGGGGGAGCGCGCGGTCGGCCAGTGGCCGGACGCCGAGCCCGCCGAGGCGCTGGCGTTCTACACCCGTCGGTTCGAGGCCCTGGTGTTCGAGGTCGACCTGCTGGAGAAGCGGGTCAAGGGCGGCACCGTGTCCCCCGACGACGCCCGGGCCGCGGTGAAGAAGGTGACCGCCGCGATCGACAACGCGCAGGCGGTCGGCGACCTGGACGGCCTGCGCACCCGACTGGAGGCGCTCAACCCGGTCGTCGCCGAGCAGCGTGAGAAGCGCAAGGCCGAGCGCGCTGCGAAGGTCGAAGAGGCCCGCGAGGCGAAGGCCCGGATCGCGTCTGAGGCCGAGACGATCGCCGCCGGCACCGATTGGCGGCACGGTGTCACCCGGCTGCGCGAACTGCTGGACGAGTGGAAGGCCCTACCCCGGCTGGACAAGACCAGCGACGACTCGCTGTGGCACCGGTTCTCGTCCGCGCGCACGACGTACACCCGGCACCGCAAGCAGCACTTCGCCGAGCTGTCCTCCAAGCGCGAGGAGGCGGCCGTGATCAAGGAGCGGCTGGCCGCGGAGGCCGAAGAGCTGGCCTCGTCCACCGACTGGGGTCCGACCTCGGGCCGGTTCCGCGACCTGATGCGGCAGTGGAAGGCCGCCGGGCCGGCGCCGCGTGAGGTCGACGACAAGCTGTGGGCTCGGTTCCGCGCCGCCCAGGACCAGTTCTTCGGCGCCCGGGACGCGGTCCAGGCCGAGGAGAACGTCGAGCAGCGCGCCAACCTGGAGAAGAAGGAGGCGCTGCTGCTCGAGGCCGAGTCGATGCTCCCGGTCACCGACGCGAAGGCCGGCCGCGAGCAGCTGCGCGACCTGCTGGACCGCTGGGACGCGATCGGGAAGGTGCCGCGCGACGCGATGCGGCCGATCGACAACCGGCTGCGCGCCGTCGAGCAGGCGGTGAAGGACGCCGAGGACGAGGTCTGGGCCCGCAGCAACCCGGAGGCCCGGGCACGCGCCGAGGCGACCGTGCAGCAACTGCAGTCGTCGATCGCGGACCTGGAGTCCCGGCTGGCCAAGGCGACCGCACGCGGCGACGAGCGCAAGGCGAACGAGGCGCGCGAGGCCCTGGAAGCCCGCCGCGCCTGGCTCGCCGAAGCCGAACGAGCCCTCACCGACTTCAGCTGACCATCCCGCCAGCTGCCCCGAGCAGACCTCACACGCGCCGGCGCGGGGACCCCCGTTCATTCTGCCGATCATCGGTCACTTTTCCCTCGCCTGTGGATAAGCGCCGACGCGAGTTAGGGCGGATCTCGCATCCTGCGGGCATGTCGCTCGCCATCCCGCTGATGTACTTCGACGGTCAGCCGTTCACCCGCGCCGATGCGCTGGCCGCGGGGTGGACCGACAACCGGCTCAGCACGCTGGTCGGCAAGGGTCTCGTCCGCCGCCTGCTCCAGGGCCTGTACGTCGACGCGCTGGCGCCCGACACGATCGAGCTCCGGGCCGCGGCGCTGTGCCGGGTGGCACCACCGGACGCGGTGATCTGCCGCCGCAGCGCGGCCTGGCTGTACGGCGTCGACACGCTCGCGCTGCGGGAGCACACCGAGATCCCGACCGTCGACTGTGTCCGGCCGTCGAAGCGCCGCGCGACCCGGCTTCGGCCGTCCGGCACGCACAGCCAGACCATGCGACCCGGCGACGTGATCACTGTGCTCGGCCTGCGCGTGACCAGCCCGGTCGCGACCGCCGTACACCTGGCCCGGCATCTGGACCGCCCGTTCGCGCTCTCCGGGGTGGATGCGATGCTGCACGCCGGGCTTGTCCGGCTGGACGAGCTGCACGCGGCGGTGAAGTCCTTCCCGCACCACCCGGGGATCGTGCAGGCCCGGGAGATCGCGGGTTGGGCCGAGCCCCTGGCGGAGTCGCCGGGCGAGTCCTGGCTGCGGTTGCGGGTGCTGGACGCCGGGTTCCCGCGACCGGTCCCGCAGGTCGTCGTACAGGGACCGTCGCGGGAGTACCGGCTCGATCTCGGATTCCCGGAGCCCGGGCCGGACGGGCTGCGGATCGGGCTGGAGTACGACAGCGACCGGTGGCACTCGGGCCCGGCGGCCGAGCTGCGGGACGCGACCCGGCGGGCAGAGCTGCGGGCGGTGGGCTGGATGATCCTGCCGGTACGACGCGGCGACGTCTGGGGACGGCGGCCCGACCTGGAACGAGCGATCGGCGAGCTGCTCGGGATCCAGCCGGTGCTACCACGACTGTGGTGAAGCAGGGTCCGGCTTATCCACAGGCGCGGGAAAAAGTGACCGATGATCGGCAAATTGGACGGGGACTGCCTGCCGTGCGTCCGGGGGTTACTGGGTGACGCGGTAGACGTCGAAGACGCCTTCGACGGAGCGGACCGCCTTCAGGACGTGGCCGAGGTGGGTGGGGTCGCCCATCTCGAAGGTGAACCGGCTCTTGGCGATCCGGTCGCGGGTGGTGGTCAGCGCCGCGGACAGGATGTTCACGTGGTAGTCGGACAGTACCCGGGTGATGTCCGAGAGCAGCCGGGCCCGGTCCAGCGCCTCCACCTGGATCGCGACCAGGAACAGCGACTGTGCCGTCGGCGCCCACTCGACGTCGACGATCCGCTCAGGCTGGTTCTTCAGGTTCTCCACGTTCGCGCAGTCGATCCGGTGCACCGAGACGCCGGCGCCACGCGTGACCCAGCCGATGATGTCGTCACCCGGAACCGGCGTACAGCACCGGGCCAGCTTGGCGAGCACGTCCGACGTACCCTTCACGATCACGCCGGCGTCGCCGCGGGCGGTGCGCTTGCGACGCTCGCGGGTGGCCGGCAGCCGCATGCCCTCGGCGAGGTCCTCGGAGGCGCCCTCCTCGCCGCCGTACGTCTCGATCAGGCGGCGTACGACGGCCTGCGCGCCGACGTGTCCCTCGCCGACACCGGCGTACAACCCGGTCACGTCCGGGTACTTGAGGGAGTTCGCGACCGCGGTCAGCGTCTCGTGCGACAGCAGCCGCTGCAGTGGCAGACCCTCCTTGCGCAGCTGCCGGGCGATCGCGTCCTTGCCCTGCTCGATCGCCTCGTCGCGGCGCTCCTTGGAGAACCAGTGCTTGATCTTGTTCCGCGCCCGCGGGCTCTTGACGAACGTGAGCCAGTCCCGCGACGGCCCGGCGCCCTGTGCCTTCGAGGTGAACACCTCGACCACGTCGCCGTTCTCCAGCGTGGACTCCAGCGGGACCAGCCGGCCGTTCACCCGGGCGCCGATGCAGCGATGCCCGACCTCGGTGTGGATCGCGTACGCGAAGTCGACCGGTGACGAGCCCATCGGCAGCGCCATCACGTCGCCCTTCGGCGTGAACACGTACACCTCGGATTGGTTGATCTCGAACCGGAGCGAGTCCAGGAACTCCGACGGGTCGGACGTCTCCCGCTGCCAGTCGACCAGCTGCCGCACCCACGGCATGTCGTTCGGGCTGGCCGCGTCGCCCTGCGCGGGCACCGCACGCGGCTCCGGCGCCGTCGCGGCCGGGTCCTCCTTGTACTTCCAGTGCGCGGCGATGCCGTACTCAGCCTTGCGGTGCATCGCGAACGACCGGATCTGCAGCTCCACCGGCTTGCCCTGCGGGCCGATCACCGTGGTGTGCAGCGACTGGTACATGTTGAACTTCGGCATCGCGATGTAGTCCTTGAACCGGCCCGGCACCGGGTTCCACCGCGCGTGCAGCACACCGAGGGCGGCGTAGCAGTCCCGGACCGACTCGACCAGCACCCGGATCCCGACCAGGTCGTAGATGTCGGAGAACTCGCGGCCGCGGACGATCATCTTCTGGTAGATCGAGTAGTAGTGCTTGGGCCGCCCGGTCACGGTGGCCTTCACCTTCGACGCCCGCAGGTCGTCGTGCACCTGGTCGATCACGCTGGCGAGGTACTCGTCGCGAGAAGGCGCGCGCTCGGCGACCAGCCGCACGATCTCGTCGTACACCTTGGGGTGCAGGGTCGAGAACGACAGGTCCTCGAGCTCCCACTTGATCGTGTTCATACCGAGCCGGTGCGCCAGCGGGGCGTAGATCTCCAGCGTCTCCCGGGCGGTGCGCTCCTGCTTGTCCTGCCGGACGTACTGCAGCGTGCGCATGTTGTGCAGCCGGTCCGCGAGCTTGATCACCAGCACCCGGATGTCCTTGGCCATCGCGACGACCATCTTGCGGATCGTCTCCGCCTGCGCGGACTCGCCGTACTTGACCTTGTCCAGCTTGGTCACGCCGTCGACGAGCATGCCGATCTCTTCGCCGAACTCCTTGGTCAGGTCGTCGAGCATGTACGGCGTGTCCTCGACCGTGTCGTGCAGCAGCGCGGCGCACAGGGTCGGGGCGGTCATACCGAGCTCGGCCAGGATCGTGGCGACAGCGAGCGGGTGCGTGATGTACGGGTCGCCACTCTTGCGCATCTGGCCGGTGTGGTACTTCTCCGCCGTCCGGTAGGCCCGCTCGATGATGCCGAGATCGGCCTTCGGGTGGGTCGCGCGGACGACCCGGAACAGCGGCTCGAGCATCGGCGCGCGGTTCGGGTGCCGGGCGCCGCCGAGTCGGGCCAGCCGGGCCCGGACCCGCGCCGGGGCGATCCGCGGCGGCTGGCTGGGCGCCGCCGAGCCGGCCGCATGCTTCGGTGGCTGCCGGGCCGGCTTCGCCGCCTGCTTGTTCGACGGCTTCGGCTGGGTCTGCTTGGAGGGGTTTGCGGGCATCGGCGGGGCGGGCGCGCGCGGAGGCTCAGACGGTACGACGTTCGGTACCGCCGAAGCGATCGCGGGGTCCTCGCCCACGCTGTCTCCTTTCACCGGAGAACATCAAGTCTAAGGCCGCGCACCAAGCAGCACGTGAACCCCTGTGCACAACCCCTCCCGGCGCGCCGCCCCGTCACCCTCCGACTACCTCCCCTCCCCAGCCGATCATCGGTCGCTTGGCGACTACCTGTGGACAACCGGGACCCCGCACCGGCGGTCAGCCCCATGCTGTCCCGATGCCTCTCCTCGACTCGGCCGGACTGCTGTTCGGCGGCGCCCCCTTCACGCGTCAGGACGCCGCCGCGGCGGGCATTCCGGCACACCGTCTCGAGCGGATGGCCCGTCAGGGTCTGGTACGACGGATGCTGCGCGGCGTGTACGTCGACCCGCTGGTACCGGACACGCTCGAACTCCGCGCGGCCGCACTGGGGCGGATCGCGCCACCCGACGCCGTGATCTGCCGGCGTACCGCGGCCTGGTTGTACGGCGTCGACACACTCGCGTTGAGCGAGCACAGCGTGTTGCCGTATGTCGACTCGGTGGTGCCGTCCAAACGCCGGGCACTACGCCGCGGTGAGACCAGTCCGCACAGCCAGACCCTGCTGCCCGGCGACGTCACCCGCGTGAGCGAGGTCCGGGTCACCACACCCGCGGCGACCGCTGTACACCTCGCGCGTCACCTCGAACGGCCGTTCGCGCTGTCCGCGGTCGACGCGATGCTGCGTGCCGAGCTGCTCACCTGGAGGCCTTCCGCGCGGCGGTGGCGCGCTACCCGCACCATCCCGGCATCGTTCTCGCGCGGGACATCGCGCGCTTCGCGGATCCTGCCGCCGAGTCGCCGGGTGAGTCGTGGTTGCGCCTGCGGATCGTCGATGCCGGTTTCCCCAGACCGGTCTGCCAGTACGTCGTGCACGACGGCGACCGGCACTTCCGGCTCGACCTGGGATTCGTCGTACGGACCGCGAACGGGCGGCGGCTCGGACTCGAGTATGACAGCGACGAGTGGCACTCCGGCCTCGACCGGGACCGGATCGACACGGCCCGCAGGACGCGGCTGGCCGAGCTCGGCTGGGACGTGCTGCCGGTGCGTCGCGGCGACGTCTGGGGCCGCGATCCGCGACTTGAGCTGACAGTCGGCGAGATGTTGGAGATCGAGCCGCGCTTACCACGTTTGTGGTGAACCAGCCCCTTGTTGTCCACAGGACATCGCAAAACGGCCGACGATCGGCGGGGAGGGGAGCGGCGGGGAGGGGGTGCGGTGGGTCAGACGGTGAGGAGGGAGGTCAGGGGGTGGGCCGGGTTCAGGCGGGCGCGGCCGGAGAGGAAGGACAGCTCGATCAGGACGGCGGTACCGACGACGGTTGCGCCGCACTGCTCGAGCAGCGAGGTGCAGGCCTGGACCGTGCCGCCGGTGGCGAGGACGTCGTCGACGACCAGGACCCGGTCTCCGGGGGCGAAGGCGTCCTGGTGCACCTCGATGGTGGCCTCGCCGTACTCGAGCTCGTACGACGCCTGGTACGTGGCCGCGGGTAGCTTGCCGGCCTTGCGGACCGGGACGAACCCGGCGCGCAGGGCGAGCGCGACCGGTGCCGCGAGGATGAACCCACGGGCCTCGATCCCGACCACCTTGTCCACCGTGACATTTCCGTCGGCGTCACGGCCGGCGTCCGCGAGCGCCTCGACCACGGTCGGGAGCCCGGCCGGGTCGGCGAGCAGCGGGGTGATGTCCTTGAAGACCACGCCCGGCTTCGGGTAGTCCGGGATGTCGCGGATCCGGGTCTTCAGGATCTGCTCGAGCGACCCGTCCATCACTTGCCGCGTTTCGATCGCGGCTTGCGGGTCGGTTGCGGGCGGCCCGCGGTCGACGCCTTCATCGGCCGGGCCGGCAGCGTGATGCTCCCGGCCGTGGCCGGACGCGGCGCCGCCGGCTTGTCCTTGGCAGGCTTGTCCTTCGCCTGCTTGCCCTTGGCCGCCGGCTTGTCCTGCGGACGGTCCGGCTCACCGGACCCCTTGTCGCCCGACGCCCCGCCCGACGCCTT
>Ga0075419_10000743_pt1 | contig 20840 bp, 24 predicted proteins | sample SoiMetdeltSBSDD3_FD_76900 | JGI IMG/M metagenome (GOLD analysis project Ga0075419, IMG submission 76900) | Bulk soil microbial communities from a Populus tree surrounding site in Tennessee, USA - Soil MetaG P. deltoides SBSDD3 | ecosystem: Environmental > Terrestrial > Soil > Tree plantation... | reverse complement strand
TTTTCCTGATCAGGTAGAAATTTTTATATGAAACCTAAAACAATTGAAGGGTATATAAACGCGGCGTCACCGGAAGTAAGAGAACGATTATGGAAAATGCATGAAGCGATACGATCGGCTGCTCCCGGATCAAGTGAAGCGTTGAAATGGAGCATGCCTGCATATTCTTACCAGAAAATACTAGTAACCTTCGCTGCGTTTAAAAACCATATTGGCTTTTATCCAATGCCATCTGCAGTAAAAGCCTTTAAAAAAGAACTTGCCAACTATAAAACCGCTGAAGGTTCCATTCAATTTCCATTAGACAAGCCTTTGCCGATTCCCTTGATCAAAAAGATTGTTAAGTTCCGGGTAAAAGAAAGTAAGGAGGGAACAATCAAATGGCGGCAATAGTTATTTTATCTTTTTGAATTCGACATTTCTTGCACGGCCAACCGATATTTTCAACCTCACGATCTTGTTATTTTCTCTTTCAAAATAAACATTGCCTGCAGGTGATTCAAACCCGTCCCTATAAGTCGGTGAGAGGGGAAGCTCAGTCTTTGGCTTTTGTTGCAGCACCACTTTACCATTCTTTATAACTATATAAAATTTGGCTTCGGCTTCTTCGGAATAATATTCTCCCGCGTACTCATTCACGCTTTGCTCATCAACTCTTGCCGAATCAGCTTTAGTAAAATAAATACTGTCTTTTGCACCATTGATAAATAGAAATCCATTTTTATTAATCTCAACCCTGTTATTCCCGGTGACGAAAGTATTTTCTGCAATAGGAGTGAGCTGCCCAACCTGGGTTGCAAATAATTTGTCGTTCTGTAAATAAAACCTCACACCACCACCGGATCTGCTGTTCCTGAACCAGCCTGTGTACGAACTCAACTTTTCTTTAGTTATAGCAATTGGCGATGGCGTAGTCCTTTTTTCTTCTGCTTTTTTTACCGGGACAAAAAAATCACCGATAGCGCCAGCAACATTCAATGTATCGCTATCAAATTCAGACGTATTGCTTAGCCATGCTATAGCTAGCCCAAGCTCAGGATATGCTTCCAGATTTGCACGATAACCGGCAGTGGCGCCATCATGAGAAACAAACTTCCAGCCCCGGAATTCCCCCGTAAATAGCCCGGCGGCATAGGCATGCATCACACCATTATTGAATGCGCTTGTAGCAATTTGTTTAGGAAGGAGAGAAGGCGTTCCAAATTTCCCGTTGAGATAGTAATTACACCATGCCAGAAGATCTTCTGCAGTTGTAAGCAGCCCGCCGTTTCCATATACATATTCATTTGGCATATTGGTTTGATAACCCGGCCCGCTTTTAGAATATGCCATGGCCCGATTCGGAACGATTCTTTTATAATTATCTCGCCATTGCGTGTTCTTCATTCCCGCTGGTTCAAAAATGTTTTTCTTTGTAAAATCGGCCAGGCTCATACCACTTACTCTCTGAACTATAATGGCAAAAAGATTATAGTTTGAATTACTATACAGATATTCATCACCCGGTTTATAGTTCAAGGTTTTTTGATTGGCAATAATGTAAAGCGCATCATCATTATTATAAGTTTTGGTAGTCCTGGGCCACCCCGCGATCCCGGCGATAGCGCCCCAATCTTTCAGGCCGCTTTTATGCTGCATCATTTGCTTTAATGATATCTTGTATCCATAGTCCGGAAGTTCCGGCACATACTTTCTTACATCGTCATCAAGAGATAATTTTCCCTGTTGTTCTAATAACAAAATGGCTGCTGCAGTAAATTGTTTTGATACCGACCCGGCTTCCGTGATCGATTGAGTTGTTAGCGGCGCATTGTGTTCAAGATCGGCCATCCCCCAGGCTTTCGAAAAAATTATATTTCCATTCCGGCTAATGGCCAGCTGTGCACCGGGATTTGCCGGCTTATATCTTGAAAATATCTTTTCAATTTGGGCAATCGTATCCGGCCAGCTTTGAGGTTTGGCAAGCAAACAAAGTATAAGACAGACGATCGTAAAGGTGAGTTTTTTCATGAGCTATAGTTTTGGCTGCTTTAAAAATACATGTTCTTGCTTAATAAAAATCTGGAATGAAAATTTTTCAGTATGGCTGAAAATTTTTCAAGTCTCGCTTGTCATTTTTTCCGCAAATACCCGGTGGCATATGGTTTGAAAACCTGGGTTAAAAAAATGGAGGGTTTATGAAAGCAAGTATTATTAAAAGAAACAATGGCAATACTGCAATGCCAGCTACAGGGATGGGCAGCTGGGTAGACCAGTTGTTCCAGGACAATCTTAATCGTTTTTTTAATGATGACGTTTGGGGCTTTCGTGGTGTAGATCACCAGGTGAATGTTCCGGTAAATCTTCGTGAGACAGACAAAAGTTATGAGATGTCATTAATTGCCCCGGGATTACGCAAAGAAGATTTTAAACTCAATGTAACCGATGAATTGCTGACCGTTTCTTATGAGCAAAAGGAGGAGCAGCATGAAGAAAATAAAAATGAAGGTTGGTTAAGAAAAGAATACAGGATGCAATCATTCAACAGGAGTTTTACACTTAGTGATACCATAGATGTACAGAACATCTCAGCATCTTACGATAACGGTATTTTACACCTTAGTTTGCCCAAAAAGGAAAATGCCCGCAGGATTTCAAAATCAATTGAAGTAAAGTAGTAAATCGGCCGGTAAATATGCCGGCTGATTTGTATTTCAATGGTTTCTGCCTGTATTTCGGGCACCTCTATACGGGTTGATAATTCCCCGGTATAATTATTGTGCAAAATAATTTGCTAACTTGCGTCTTTAACCTTCTATACTGCCATTACTCCGATATTCTTGTGAAATTCCCGCCTTGACAATTATGAATTAAATCCAAAACTTGTATGAGGGGAATTTTACTAGTAGTTGCATTTTTGGTTTTAGTATCTGCAGATGGTCAGCAATTTTCAGCTAAAGACCTTCTGTTTTCTTCGTTTACGCCAAAGAAATTTGAGAGTTACCTGGGCAAACGTAAATTTTCTCCCTGCGGCCAAAGATCGTATAGCGATACAGTGATAAATACCTATAATCTTAAGCGAGGTAAGAAAAACCGTGATTCAACATTACGAAGTATCGAAACTTACAGGTCCAAAGAATATTTCGCTTTTACATTTATGACATCGTCAAAGGAAGAGTATGAGGATCTCAAGAGGAATTTAGCGGAGGAGGGTTTTTCTTGCGGGGATCTTACTTCAACAGCTAAAGAGTTATTTTATCAGAGAAGAGAGATTTCAATACGTGTAAAACTATCGGAAGAGGAAGATGATACGTTATACAGTTTTGCCGTAACACGTGCAGTGCTTCCAACACCTGAAGAGATCCAACATGCCGAAGACCTGCTGCTATTTAAGTCACATGAGAACCTTGTAAGTGTTTTTGGCGAGAAGAATGTGATAAAAGACCTTTATTATTTTTCCGAAAAAGATGTTTCGAAGTGCTCTGTACTGTTCCCAAAGACAAGCAGGCAGGCAGTATTTATTTGGGAAGATGAAATGAACTATTGCAACCCCTCTTCTGTTATTGTGGGAGGCGGCATGAGAACGGGCAGCACAGAAAACTTCGATGGCGTAATTGGGGAGAATGTATGGACATCAAAAGAAGGTATTTATCCGGGTATGACCATCAATAGTCTTATCAGGTTAAATGGTGAGAGTTTTAAATTCTATGGCAGCAATTCCGAAACTCCTTATATGATTATGCCGGAAAACACAGGCGCACTGAGGTTTAAACAAAATCGTGTCATGTTAGGCTGTCTTAATCCTACGGGGTCAAAATTGCTGAATAACACCACAATCAACGCAAATGAGATCCTTTCGGATAATTTAGGTATGTATGTTCTGATGATCATGGTATTTCCTCCCCACGGCAACAATTGAGCAAGCATTTCTCCTGCGTTTCATTTTTCATGGAATTATAAGCGTCAGATTTTCTGCACATAATACCTGTATAAAATTACAGGCATCATTATTGTCTTTGCACCTTATAAAGAAATCAATTGTTTAACCAAGTTTAAAAATATTCTTTATGAAAAAATTCTTTATTGCAGTGATTGTATTGGCAACTGCTTATACTCTACATGCACAGGAAGTGGTGGTGCAAAAACCTGAAGTGATGGTGCAAAAACCTACTACGGATATTGATTACAATGCACAAGTGCCGGTATCTATCCGTACTCATTTCCAAACTGAAAATCCTGCTATAACTAATGTAGTATGGCTACCTATGGGTACTGATTGGTGGTATGCAACTTACAGAACAGATAATAACAGGATCATGAAAGCTTATTACAATACGGAGCCATGGCATTTGATGAGAAACAACGGTTTTAAGGCATCACTGCCTGTTTTCAACACTTATGTGCCCGATGCTGTTGTGATCAATGCGATCAATACATTTGGTAACAATCTGTATAGCATTACCCGCAGGCTGCCTAATGGAAACGAGGAAATGTATCATGTAACAGTTATTAAGAACGGAGTCTCAGAAATAGTGATGATGAATAGCCAGGGAGTCGTGTATAACGATCCTAATAAAGCAACTGTAACGCTGGTATCAGTTCAACAATAAGGCACTTTTACAGTCACAAATTTTGACTTATCAAATAAGCCCGGCCCCAATTAATGGCCGGGTTTTTTATGTATAGATATCTCTGGCTTGGTTTTAGCCTTCAAACACCGATCGCCATTAAAAATTAAGATCAATGTCGCTAAGTACACAGATCATTTATCTATTCCTGATCTCGATACCTGTAGCTTGCATATCCTGGACAGTAACTCACGAAGAAGTTTTTCGCGAGCCAAGAGAATATTTTGTTCTGAAGAGCAGGAGAGGGAAATCCTTGCTCAAGAGGAAATTTTTTTACCTGCTCACCTGCGAATATTGTTTTAGTCATTACGTTACTATTGCGTTCCTGTTCATTACGAAATACACTTTGTTATTTACAGATTGGCGGGGATACGTTATCAGTGGTTTTGCCATTGTGTGGATCGCCAATCTATACATGAGCTTATTTTTTTGGTTGCGCACGGGTATTAAGAAGGAAAAAGTAACTATTGAAGGAATGCAGGAGGAGCAAAAGGAAAATAAGTAAATTAGGTGTTCTATTATTTTAGAATAACTGTGTAACTCATGAAACCATCTGTTGGACAGAAAGCCACAAGAAGCCTGACATTAACTGCGGATCATGTAAAATCATTTGCTGCTTTAAGCGGTGACTATAATCCTCTACATTTTGATGAATCATTTACAGCAAAAACCAAATTCAAAAAACTGGTGGTGCAGGGTGGATTAACTACGGGCTTGCTTCATGCACTTGTTGCAATGGATATGCCCGGGCCCGGTACCGTATTCTTAAGTCAGAACTGGAAATTCACAGCACCGGTATTTATAAATGATACGATTACCGCAGAAGCAACTGTGATCAGTGTTCATGAAACCAAACCAGTTACTCAATTAAATATTAAAGTGACAAGACAGGATGGGGAAACAGTTTTGGAAGGAGAGGCCTGGTGTTATACTTTTTCTGCTCAATAAATATTTAGAAGAAATCGTATTTCGGATACTTGATATATGCTTTTAATTGAGGAGGCTGTTCTAATTCGCTATTAGTGATCTTTTTTATTTCTTCAGTTTTTTCTTGTTGCTTAACATCCTCAGCCGGTGACTGGTGAGTTTTATTTGTTGCAGATCGTTCTTCTGTCAATAGGCGCAAAGGCGCTTTCACAATATCAGGAGTGTTTCTAGCCACAAGGAGGAGGTTTAATCGGTTGTAAAGTTATCACCACAGATCGCTTATAAAGTCATGGGATGATAATTTTTTATGAACATTTTCTGATCACCGCGGAGGGGAAAAGCTTCTACAAGTTGTTTCCTGTACACATTGTTCATGGCTGACCTCACACAGGCACGATTTTAATACTGTATTTTATTAAATAAAATCATTTATTATGAAAACTACTGAAAGAAAGAAACGCGAAATGAAAACAGACTTGCAGGACAGCGAGGAGGATCAAAAAAAATTACAACCCGATGAGGCGACACTGGATCTGCCTGATGTAAAGGATATTCCCGGGCAGGAACATGTGAGGCCATTGGTTGGCGGTGAGTTGGCTGATACTACTATTTCCTCTGCGGACGAAGAGGGTAGCGGTCTGTTAGACACCGATGAGGATATTATGGATAGGGAAGTCAATGTCTCCAAAACTGAAAGGGACCTTTTGCGACGCAGCAGTGAATCCATGGCAACAGGCGACGATGAGCAGTTAAATATTGCAGCGCTTGATAGCACAGATGATGAAGGAGCTCCCCTGAATGAAAAGAGGGATAACAGTGGGGCTGACCTTGATGTTCCCGGAGCGGAGGAAGACGATGCCAATGAAAAAGTTGGTGAAGAAGATGAAGAAAACAATCCTTATAGCTTGCCTGACCGGGATGAAGAATAAGTTACCGGGATCTCTTGAGATGCCTGATCAACAAAGCGGCAACATCTTTACCGCTTTGTAAGGCACTTTCAACAGTGCCCTGTGCTTCACCCTGGCTGACAGCTTCGCCCGCAAAATAGATCACCTCGTTAACGGGGTTGGCCAGCACTCTCTTTGCTTCTTTTGTACTTAAGGTATTAAAACTGTAGCCTCCTTTTATGTTCGCGTTGTTTTGCCAGTTGAGTATCTTATAACATTCGAGTTGTTCTTTGATGCCTGACACGGGCATTTGAAAAATAGAAGCCAATGACCCGAGTGCGATCCCTAAGAGCTCATCATCTGAATGAAAGACTCTTTCTGTCGCTTTTGCTCCGCCCATCCATCCTGTTAATAAACTATTCTCCATTGGCAATTGTGTCCACCAGGTTGGTACTTCCTCATTTGACAGGATGAATCCAATGTCATCCTCATATTCTTTCCAAAAATCCGTTTTGAACTGCAATAAAAATTTTATTACGGTGCCAAAACCTAAACCCTGTATGCGATAGCATGATCTGTTAATTCCGGATCAAACCTGATAGCACCGGATTGTAATACGCCAACAGAAGCAGTAACGATAATTTTATCGGAATCAAAATTTCGTCCATCTGTGGTAGAAACATTTACCGATGATTTATTGTATCTAATTCTATTTACAGAAGAATTGTAATAGATCCTGGCATCAAGTTGCACACAGCAATTGAGTAAGTAATTTATTAAGCCTCCATACCCATCTTCCACGCGATATTGTTTTTTTTCAATATTCTTCCATTCATCTTTTACGGAAAGCACAGAGGCCCTGGAAATATCTGCAAGATCAAAGCCTTCTGCAAGCCGCTGTACATCTTTCCTTAAGCCGGTGTATTTTGGATTGGAGAAATTATCGTTGAGAAATTCCAGGATCGTGATATCAGTTTTTAATTTTTTAAGCTTCGACATAAACTCATCCCAGTATTCATTATGCTCATCATTTTTCCAGTTGCCATTCTGCACACCAAACATTTCACCTTTCACTTCATGGTATGAGATACCAGCATCTTTCAGGAGTCTGATTGTAAGCGGCAATTTTCCATGAATAAATTCCGCACCGGTCTCAAGATTCATCGCGAAGCCGTCTTCTTTAATAGTTGCAATTCTACCACCGGCTATCGGCGAAGCTTCAAGCATGCAGATGCTATAACCTTCACGCAAAAGCTCCAGCATGGCAATAAGGCCAGCTGCACCTGCGCCTATGATGATCACGTCATATTTCACTGTTGCATGTGTGTAATAGTATCAGGAGTTTATTTTCTTGCTTTGTTAACAAGAAAGATAACAAGTGCTATGATACCAACAACGATGAGCACACCTACCCAAACGCCCGCTTTAAAAATATCACCAATCAATTCGCAACTGCTTAATGAAAACGTTGTTAATAATAGCAAAAAAGCGTAAAGAGTATTTTTCATATTAGAGGTTTATTTTACAAATTAGAACCTACTCGTTGATTTCAAATTGCGTACCACCATTAAAATGCAATGCAGACATCCGCGACAGCAATCAAAGAAGGAGATTTTTCCACAAAACGAAATTCCGATGATCAGAATTTGGCGATATAAACTGGAATTTCGAAAAAATTCCGGCTGACTTTTTGTTTAAAACTAGTAGAAAATTTAGCAATATGAATTGGATAGATCTGGTTTTAATTTTCATTATTGTATTAGCTGCGATCGCCGGTTGGTACCGCGGATTTATATCAAGTGCATTAAGCCTTTTAGTATGGGCAGGAAGCTTTGTTGTTGCATTTCTTTTTTATCCGTATATGGCAAAAATCCTGGATAGATTTTTTGATATAGGACCATGGTTGTTGCCGGTAGGATTTATTCTGACAGCGATTATAGCGGGCACTTTGTTAAGCATTATTGCCGGCTTCATTTCCCGGAGTACACCAATGCATGTGCATTATGATGGCGCTAACAGGTTCCTGGGAATTATTCCCGGTGCCATTACGGGTTATTTATATGCTGTGATTTTATCGGCTATATTTCTTGCGTTACCGATCCGGGATGGAATTACCAACAAGATACGTTCAAGTAAGTTGGGCGTACCGCTTGCGATGCAATCAGAATGGGCAAATCGAAAACTGGCTCCTGTGTTTGATGAAGCAGTTCGTCAAACAATAAATAGTCTTACTGTTAAGCCTGATTCTGATGAAAGGATCAATCTTACTTTTAAAGTAAACAACGCAGCTGCAAAACCCGATTATGAAGCCCAAATGCTGCAATTGATAAACCGGGAACGACAAAAACATGGATTGAAACCGCTACTCGCCGATACGGAGATGTTACAAGTAGCAAGAGCTCACTCGCAGGATATGTTTGCGAAAGGATATTTTGCGCATGATGATCTTGAAGGCAATGATCCTTTCGACAGGATGCGGGCGGCTAATATCCGTTTTTCAGCTGCAGGTGAAAATCTTGCATTAGCACAAACTGTGGAAATCGCTCATGCTAATCTTATGAATTCACCGGGCCATCGCGCCAATATTCTTAACCCAACCTTTGGCCGCGTTGGTATCGGTATTCTCGACGGCGGCTTTTACGGACTAATGATCAGCCAGGAGTTCCGTGATTGATTTCGAATGCTGATTATTTTGCCGTAGCGTCCACCCTGAATGATACTTTACAGATCACACCATAGGAGCTCGCTTTACCATCTTTCACGTGCACCTTAAAATCTTTTACATAAACGGAATCGATATTGTGAATGGTCTTTGAAACTTCGGTGATGCAATTTTTAACGGCGTCATCAAAACTTTTTTCAGAGGAGGCAATGACCTCAATGACTTTTACTATTGGCATAGGATAAATTTTAATAATGACGAATTCAAGGGTATACTATTTCCCGTTTTTCTTCTTTTCATTTTTTCTTTCCTTCCTGTTGTGTGTAACATCATCGCCTTTCGTTAATTGCTCTTCACCCTCACGGCTGTCGATATCATCTTTGTTTTCTGCACGGCGCTTATTGCCATTGAACTTGGTGTTATGATTAGGAGTTTGCTGTTGAATTTTTTTCATAAAAGTTTTTATTAATGAGAACAAAACACATGCCTTAGCAGTACGTGGCAACGTATATTTCATGGCTTTGTTTTTGAGGCTAAATCGCCAAACTCCGACCATATGAGTCGTGATGAATTAAGCAATTTATTCGAACAGTATCAAAAGGCTTTTGACAAGCTCGATCTGAACAGCATCACAGATTTTTATGCAGATGATTTTATGTCGGCAGGGCCCAAGGGAGTAATTGCCCGGAACAAGGAGGAATTTGCTGAAAAAGCAGAGCAGGCTGCCGCTTTTTACCGGAGTGTGGGACAAAAATCAGCAAGGATCATTTCGAAACGGGTAATGCCTATTTGTGATCGGTACAATATGGTCGTGATCCGGTGGGGGATAATGTTTGAAAAAACTGATTCACGACTTATAGAATTTGATATTAGTTACATTGTATATGACACGGCGAATGGACCGAAGATCATTTTGTTTATTTCACACGAAGACGAGGAAGAGGCAATGAAAAAATTGGGGCTTCGGCCTAAAAAAGCATAGTTAGCATGACGATTTTTATTGTTTGGACATCAGAGTGGAATGTGGAATTAATTCATCACTGAAATATTGATGATTTGTGTGGATTATTTCCGGCGACGTTTTTTCCACATCGGGATTATAGTTATAAAGATAAACACACCTTTACACTCCGGTTACAATTAATTAATCAACACTCCGGAATTTTGGCATAAATGTTTCTACAATGAGATAAATCTTGTCATCATGAAGAATATATTTCCATTTCCAGTAAAACTTACTGCGGTTGGTGAGAGCATGACAACGCTACAACAATTCTTTAAAGATTCCTACCGGGAGCAAAAGGAATGGTTGGCAGACAGTATTGCTTTTATTAAAGATCTTTCTCAAATGGATGAAGATTTCCGCAGGGAACTGAACAGCAAGAATGAATACCGTATTTGCCTTGAAGGCGAGATGGTTTCAGAGAAGGAATTATTATCAAGACCAATGGAAGAGAATTATTGATCTTCCAGTAATCGTTAGTTCTTATCCTATATAAAAAAAAGTATATCTGTGAGGATATGCTTTTTTTTTATTTATAACGTGTAATAGTTGATTCAGAATTTCCTGTTCAAAGTATAGCTGAAGTCGTGATCACCCACCAATAAATTTCCTTTTTCATCGGTAAAGATCAAAATGCCCTCATCTAATTTCAGCAAATGAAGTATGGGTTTACCGTTCTCATCGCTTAGCTGATAAGCAATCCGGCCATCCTTGCTGACAACCGTTCTCCAGCTTCCTTTTTTGCCACCTTCGGCGCGGTAGGCGGTTCCCAATATTTTATAAGTGTTATTGCTATAAAGCACCAGATACCATTTCAATTTGTAACATTCATTTGATTTATTGACGTTAAGACCTCCACAGGGTGTTCTTCCCTGGAAAGCGATTGAATCCCTGAATGTTGATTGTGTAGCTCTTAGTTTGCTTTGGCTCGTTGCCGAAGGAGCCATGTTATTTAACGCATAACTCCAGCCGCCGCCACCGATCAAAAGCGTGTTGTCATTGTTTAAAATGTGCAGCAGGTTGGAATTTAACTCAGTAAGGGTCAATGCATGATTTCCGTTTTGCAAACGATAGGTATTGGTAGTATTGTCCCATTTTACTGCCCCGCTGAAGGAGACCTTTTTGCCACCGTCGTAAAACCCATTTGTATTTGGCTTACCCATCCCATAATTACATTCTAATGAATATTTCAGATCGGTAAGCGTCAGTTTCCACCTGATAAAATCTATCGAATCAGTCATTGAAATACCCAGGAATGATCGCACTATGGCCCCAGCAGGCGTGCTGGCGGTATATTTTGTTTCTTTTGAACTGGCACATGAAACAAAAAGGATCAATGATAAAACTGTAGCAAAGGTTTTCATATCAATTTGTTTCTGTAAAATTCAATAAACCCGCCGACGCTGAAAACAAAGCTACACCTTATGTATAGTTTTCTTGATGAAAAGCTTTAGAATTTGATCATCGTGTACCCCTGCAATTGGTAAGTTGAAATAGCAGTGAGACCCGCGCTGGCTACTTTGGTTCCCGGCACAAGTTTTTTTGTATCGATATTTCTTTTCAGCATCGTTTGTCCGCATACATAGAATTCAACACCAGCATCCATGAGCTCTTTTAATAACTGCAGGTTCGGGTTATCACACTTGAATTTTTCTTTATAAAGTTCGTTGCCAAATACACCATAGGTTGCCATCTTTCTTAATATTACAACCATTTTAATATTTTCTTTTGGTACTCCTTCCGCAGCATGAAGATTGATCAACGTTGCCAATGCTTCCAGGTATTCATTCAATGTATCTGGTTTTGAAGCGTTTTCCTGCAGCTCGACAATCAATTTGTATTTAATTGATGGATCGGGTTTGTGGTCCGCATTTGGTATTTCGAATACGGTGCCGTAAGATTTAATGATGGGATTAACTTTTTTCTGGGCACTTAAAACGAAAACTGTTGTGAGCAAAAGCAGCAGCATGCTAATTTTTTTCATTGTATATATTTTTGGTTTCAATAACTAATTTATGAACACAGAGAAATAATATGTGGCCGTTTATACTATTTGAAACAAAAGACGACGTTTATTTGACGAGTGGTAAATTAAAACCATCCCGATTTTCTGAAGAAGTAGTAAAGAGTGATGCAAATGGTGAGTGTGACGCCGATCACAACATAGTATCCATAGTGCCAGTTAAGCTCCGGCATGAACTTAAAATTCATCCCATAAAAACCCGCGATCATAGTCGGTACGGCAATAATAGCTGCCCAGCCTGCAAATTTTTTTCCTACATCACTTTGAGAAATCGAGATCAATGAAAAATTTGCTTCCATTGCACTGTTCACCAGCTCGCGGGTATTGTCTATCATTTCATTTATTCGTACTGCATGATCGTACACATCGCGGAAGTAAGGTTTTGTTTCTTCCGAGATACATTTATAGTCAAAACGCATCAAACGGTTGCAGATATCAACAAGCGGCGATACTGACCTCTTCACTTCCAGCAATTCACGTTTCAGATCGTAGATCTGTTCTGTCGTCTCCCTGGTTGGTTTTTCTTTGAATATTTTATGTTCGATCTTTTCCAGGTCCTGTTCCAGATCGTGCACAACCGGAAAATAACGGTCAACAATAAAATCCATAACAGCGTATAATACGAAGCCCTGTCCGTTCTTTAAATGTTCCGGCGTTGATTCGCATCTTGCTCTTACTTCGGTGTAAGGAACCGATGAGCCATGTCTTACCACCACAATAAAATTTGTGCCTACAAAAAAATGAGTTTCGCCTGATTCCACATGATGCTGATTATTCATTTGTGCGGTTCGCAACACAACAAAGATCGAATCGCCATATTGTTCCAGCTTGGGGCGCTGGTGTGCAGAGTGTGCATCTTCAACAGCAAGCTCATGCAGGTCAAATTCCTCTTGCACCTGTGAAAGCACTTCTTCAGAAGGTTCATAAAGACCGATCCAAACGAACTTGTCTTTTGCTTTCAAAACATTTTTTACGTCACTGAGATTCAGATCGGCAATGCGTTTACCTTCGGCATAAGCGGCGAAGTTTACAATTTCTTTCATAGATAAGCCGGTGAATGCTTAAATCTACGAGTAAGGTAGCGAAAAAATATTTCCTGCGACAGGAATGTACAGCGAACACGAGAGATGCAGTTTATTGCACGATCTATCGTTCGAGTTTTATTGTTCCTATATCCGTCATTTGACCTTCTGCAACAAGGATATTATCTCGTTCAGCATTTTTATATGGTAATACTGCCACTACTACCAGTTTCCATGTTCCTGGCTTTAGATCCATCAGGAAACTACCGGGAGGAGGAATGATCGATACAGTATCTTTTCCGCTTACAGCCCAAATTCTGTTTGCACCTTCCGGCGGGTCGATAGTTCCCTGTATACCCGATCTGTCTTTGCCAACAAATGCCGAGATCAAAGCCACTGTTACTAATACACCTAATACGTTTTTCATAAAACAGGTTTGAATAATGGTAATAATTCCAAATCATAGTTAGGCAACTAATATGCCATTGCAGGAAATGCTTTGAACTTTTTAAGAACTAAGGCGTAAATAGTCGAAGTTTTGACTTTGTCGCAATTACCCCAATAAACAGTCGCTTTTCACCCCCGCATTCATGTTTTTTCATCCCACCTTTATGCAAGCAAATTGATCACGCAAAAAAATATGAAATGAAAAAGATATTTCTTAAAACCGGATTTAAAAGAGTAACAGTTGTTGCTTTCGTTCTTACATGTGCTGTAACTGTTTTCGGACAGGCAAAAACAGGATATGCCCAGGTAAATGGCTTAAAAATGTATTACGAGATACATGGTACAGGCAAACCAATATTATTACTTCATGGAGCTTTCAATTCGATCAATACAGCATTCTCTCAATTGATACCTGAGCTTGCAAAAACAAAGCAGGTGATCGCCGTGGAGTTGCAGGGTCATGGAAGAACCAATGATATTGATCGCCCATTTTCTTTTGAAAGCATGGCCGATGATGTGGCTGCCTTGTTAAAACAACTTAAGATCGACAGCACGGATATTTTCGGATACAGCATGGGAGGGGGAGTGGCGCAGCAAGTGGCCATACGTCATCCATCATTGGTCCGCAGGCTTATTCTTACGTCAACTGTATATAAGTATGAAGGATGGAGCCCGGAGACAAGAAATATTCTCCCGATGCTTACACCAGAGATGTTTGCAAGCACGCCAATTAAAACAGAGTATGATAAGCTTGCTCCGGATCCAACGCATTGGAAAGATTTTATAAATAAGATGAAGAAATTTGTCACCACTCCCTATGATTTTGGAGCCGATAAGATCAAAGCAATAAAATCCCCGACACTGATCATTCTTGGCGATGGCGATGGTGTTTTACCGGAACATGCAGTGGAAATGTATCGTCTTCGCGGTGGTTCTTATATGATCGACTTTGGCCCGGTACATGCTGCACAACTAGCTATATTCCCTGGTTCATCACATATCAGTACGATGATGCAAACCCAGTGGTTGGTATCAATGGTAAAACCATTTCTTGAAGCACCTTTTAAAAAGCAATAATTTATATTTATAACTCAAAAACCAGTTATTATGGAAAAGATAAATTTCTCTACCGAGATCAATGCCCCCAGTGAAAAAGTATGGAAAGTTTTATGGGACCACGAGTCATACAAAAAATGGACTGCCCCTTTTTTCGAAGGCTCTTATGCAAAAACAGATAATTGGAAAGAAGGAAGCAAGGTATTGTTCCTTTCACCGGAAGGTGATGGAATGGTTTCCCGTGTTGCTGCGAATAAACCAAACAAGTTTATGTCATTTGAGCATTTAGGTATTGTAAAGAAAGGAGTCGAAGATACAGAAAGCGAAGAGGTAAAAAGTTGGGCGGGTGCAAAGGAGAATTATACGTTGACCGAAGAAAATGGTAAAACAAAATTGTATATCGAAATGGACAGCAACGAAGACTTCAAAGATTATTTCTTAAAAACATGGCCGGTGGCTTTGGAAAAAGTAAAAGAGCTTGCAGAAAAAAATTAATCAACAGTTAAAAAACGGATCATGCAAAAGATAACACCCTTTCTTTGGTTTGACGGGAAAGCAGAAGAAGCGATTAAACTGTATACTTCTCTTTTCAAGAAGTCAAAAATTGTAAATATCAGCCATTGGCCCGAAGGCAGTCCATTCCCCAAAGACCAGGTGATGACTGGCACATTTGAATTGGATGGTCAACGTTTCTATGCTTTCGATGCCGGTCCGCAATTCAAATTCACTGAAGCAATATCTTTTTATGTTAATTGTGAAACGCAGGAGGAGATTGATCATTTCTGGAATGGATTTATAGAAAACGGGGGCCAGGAAAGTATGTGTGGCTGGTTGAAAGATAAATTCGGAGTGTCGTGGCAAATAGTTCCTCCTGTGTTAGGCGAAATGCTTAATGATAAAGACAAAGCAAAGGCAGGAAGGGTAATGCAGGCAATGATGGGAATGAAAAAGATCATCCTGGCAGATCTGAAAAAAGCTTATGATGGCAAATAAAATATGGCCAAAACAATGAAAAGCAGCAAGGATAAACATGCATTGCCCGTCAAGACAAAGACGGGCAATGCTCCTTTATCAAAAGAGCTGACTGCAAAGAATTTTATTGAGCGTCTTAAGAGATTTCAATCAGACGAAGAATTAAAAAAGATCCAGCGGTATTTTAAATCGGAGAAAGGACAATACGGGTATGGTGATAAATTTATAGGGGTGAAAATGGGAAATCTTTTTACACTGGCAAAAGAGTTTGGCGATATGCCGATTAAAGAATTAGAAAAACTTCTTGAGAGCCCGGTACATGAAGTGAGAGCAGGCGCTGTAAGTATTATGGATAAGGCATCACGCAACAAAAAAATTACACACGAACGGCTAAAAGATTTCTTTGAATTGTATACGCGTCGTCATGATCGCATCAACAGCTGGGACCTTTGTGATCTCGGTTGTTTGTATATGACGGGAAGTTATCTCTATGGTAAATCGCATGATATTTTGTATAGGTTGGCTCGTTCAAAAAGTATTTGGGAACGCCGTACGGCTATTCTCAGTACATGTTATTTTATACGCCAGGGAGATACATCAGCTACTTTTAAGATAGCTGAATTGCTTGTAAACGATAAGGAAGACCTGGTGCATAAGGCTACGGGATGGATGCTTCGCTTTGCCGGAACAAAAGATAAAAAACAATTGCTCACTTTTTTAAATAAATATGCCGCAACAATGCCGCGTACACTTCTTCGCTATTCTATCGAACACTTCAGTAAGAAAGAAAGAGAACATTACATGAGCTTGAAGAAATAGAAATTTTTTTTCATTGAGCTTTAAAAGGTATTTGCCAACACTTACACAAGCATTTAAAGATTTGAATTCGTAAAAGCACGAAATAAAAAATTTATTTCTAAAAAAATATTACAAATGAAAATCTGAGATGTAAAATGATTCGTACGAGACTATATATGCTATCATTAATAAATACAAAAATTATGAAAAGGATGATCGAAAAATGTTGGCAAAAGATTTGCTTACTATAGATCATCTCGCCTTGGTTATTACACGAGCTTAGAAACTACTCATCAATTTTCGTTCGACGCATTACACAGGAAAACCGTTGGAGAAATGCAATGCTTGAAAATTTAAAATTTAGGCCGATGCATTCTATTTGAAAAATTTCTTTGATCAGTGAAAGATAAATAACAGCACCTATTGAGCTTATTTGTCTGAATCACTTTAAGCACATCCTGCTATCCATTATTCATTCGAAAGCCTCGAATAAGTGAGTTTGCAGAAGGTATCTATCCTTCTGTGAGGGAGAGTCTATTTTAATTTCCTATTTGAAACGTAGCCGTCGTGCCCGCTTGAGAACTATTATTTCTAGTTAACATTAAACTTAGGTAATCATGAAAACTCACTTACTCCTAGTGGGCATGCTGTTATCACTATGCCCGGCATTTAGCCAATTAACGGATCGAAACAGTTCTTATTTAACCAAAGCCAATCAACCGATCGATAAAAATTGGTTGGAACAGGCGCAAAAATTTATTTCTGATGGTGCGTATGAATTTAAAAAAGCCGATCGCTCATTATTTGATTTTTATGCTGCTAATAAAAAACAAAATATCGGTTTCACATTTACAAAAGAAGGATATACTGTTTCTCCTATACAATATAGCGAAAACAGCAAAAACTGGAAAGTCAATTTTGAATTTTTAAAACTGCATAAGGGCGACAAAGCGTTGCTATCCACAAACCATTATATGGTTTCAAAGAATAAATTCAACCTGCGGTTTCAATATCCGGGTTTTGCAATTGAATACATAAATGGTGAAGCCGGTCTACGGCAAAATTTCATTGTATCTGAAAGGCCTGATGGCTATAAAGAGCTTGAAGTGTTATTAAAGTTAAACGGCGATCTGAACGCTTCCGTTTCGAACAATGAATTGGTTCTAAAGAATAACGAAGGTATCAACGAGCTTTTTTATCGCGACCTCAATGTTTGGGATGCGGGACACAAAACATTGACTGCAAGAATGGAGCTGCGTGAAAAAAATATCTTAGCGATTGTAGTTGATGATAAAAATGCGCAATACCCAATTACTATTGATCCACTCAATCAAACTCCCGACTGGGCAACGAGCGCAGACGGAATATTACCGGCATTAATTGGACAACTAGCAATCGAAGCAGCCTACGGTTTTTCCGTCGCCGGTCTGGGAGATATAAATGGAGATGGATATGATGATGTAGCGGTAGGAGCGCCGACAATGGTTGACCTGATCTCCGGAACCGGACAGCTGGCAGCGGTCGGCGCTGTGTTTATCTATCGCGGAAGTGCTACCGGGTTGCCAACTACACCTTCTGCCATACTGCAACCTACTACGGCTGTGGCAGGCGCGTTGTTTGGTTATAGTATTGCAGGCGGCGATATGAATGGGGATGGAAAGAATGATGTGCTTGTTGGTGCTCCCATGGACAATATATCCATTACAGTAAGTGGAAATGATATCAGTGGAAGAGTGGGAAAAGCTTATGGATTTAATGGCGCTAATTTATCAACTGGTTCCACACCATTTTTGGCAATTCAATTAAGCGGGGGCTCGATAATCAGTAACATTAATATTGCTGTAAAAGCCTTATTTGGTTTTTCGGTAGCGGTGACTGAAGACTTAAATGCTGACGGAAAGAAGGATATCATTATTGGTGCTCCGACTTATGCAGGAATCAAAACAGAATTATTGCAAAATGTACTGGATGTACAATCAGGCGGTGCATTTGTTTATTTAACCAAAGCTTCTAATAATACATTAACACAAGTAAAACTGGAACCAATAAAACAAAGCCTTCTTGGACTTGGGTTATTGAGCAGTAATATACCTGGTTTATTGTTTGGCTATGCTGTCGATGGAACAGGTGACTATAACGGCGACGGACGGGCAGATGTTGTAGCGACTGCACCAGCCGGTATCAACGCCGGTTCGCTCACTGCTTTATTGAATGGAAAATTATTACAGGGAAGTGCAGAAGTATATTATGGTACGGGTACAAGTGCCGGTGTAAATACAGATCCTGGTGCAATACTTACGGCCACGTCCGGCGGGTTGCTAACAAATCTAATTGGTTCAATCGCCAATGTCGCCAATTTGTTTGGGGTTTCGGTGAAAGGTGTACGGGATCCGGCATGTGCACGAAATGGAAATATCATAGTTGGCGCACCTTTAGGAGGCGCGATCATTAATGTACTCGGATTGGATCTGAAAACGGGGACAGTAAGTGTGTTTAAGAAAAAATCTTCTTCGCCATCGGGTTATGTTGCGCCTGACCAGGTATTGGCGTCCCCGAGAAACAGTAATAATATTTTACAGATCATACAGTCAAACCTTTTATTTGGATATTCGCTGGATAACATTTGTGACATCAACTGTGATGGCTATGCGGATATCATTGTTGGTGAACCGATCTCTTCAGGTGTTCAGCTGATCAATGCAAATGTTGCAGGTGGAGCAGCTTATGTTTATTATGGAAACGCCAACGGTCTTTATCAAACATCACCGGCATGGACACTCACCGCGTATGAAGATGCTTTCTTAGGGATCAATGCAACTTCGTTGATCGGTTATAGTGTAGCAGGGGCAGGAAGACCTAAAGGAGCGCCGTATAATTATATGATCCTGGTTGGTTCTCCATCAAGAACCCTGGATTTTGGAAATGGCTTATTAAATCTTGGCAGCACCTTTGGAACTTTATTTAGTCTTGTTGCAGGTAACAATGGTGTAGGTAAGGCTTATGCATTTGATATAAAAACATGTGACCATCAACCTGTAGCTGTCAATGATGTTATTAGCACGAATGAAGACACTCCTGTAAGTGGTAATGCCGCGACGAATGATTCCCCAAGTCTTGATGGTGGCAATACATGGACACTGGTGGGAACAAATGGTGGCGCGCAACATGGAACAGTTACCATGAATCCTGATGGTACTTACACGTATACGCCCGAGCCTAACTTCCACGGTACTGATCAATTTACTTATCAATTATGTGATGTTGATAATGATTGTTCAACGGCAACAGTAACCGTTACAATAAATTCTGTTGATGATGTTCCGGTTGCAGTCAATGATGTGAACACAACCAATGAAGATACTCCTGTAAGCGGTAATGCGGCTAGTAATGACACGCCAAGTGGTGATGGAGGAAATACATGGTCATTGGTCAATGCCAATGGCGGAGCTGCACACGGCACCGTTACAATGAACCCCGACGGAACATATACGTATACACCAGCGGCGAATTATAATGGCAGCGACGTATTTACCTATAAACTGTGCGACGCAGATAATGATTGTTCAACGGCAACAGTTACTATTACGATCACTCCCGTCGACGACGTACCGATCGCCGTGAATGATGTGATTACGACCAATGAAGACACACCTGTGACCGGTAATGCAGCAAGCAATGATACGCCGAGCGGCGATTGTGCAAATACCTGGTCATTGGTTGGAACAAACGGCGGGGCGCAGCATGGGACGGTTGTAATGAACGCAAACGGAACTTATACTTATACTCCGGCTGCGAATTATTTTGGCACCGACGTATTTACTTATAAGCTCTGCGATTGCGAAGATGATTGTTCACAGGCAACAGTCACTGTTACTATCAACTCTGTCGATGATGTACCTGTAGCAGTGAACGACGTGAATACAACTAACGAAGACACACCAGTTACCGGCAACGCAGCAAGCAATGATACACCAAGCGGCGATTGTGCCAACACATGGTCGCTGGTTGGAACGAATGGTGGTGCACAACATGGTACAGTTGCAATGAATCCAAACGGAACATACACATACACCCCGGCCGCGAATTACTTCGGCACCGATGTGTTTACTTATAAATTGTGTGATTGCGAAAATGATTGCTCACAGGCAACAGTTACAATCACTATCAATTCAATTGATGATGTACCGGTGGCAGTAAACGATGTGAATACAACAAACGAAGACACACCCGTAAGTGGCAACGCAGCAAGCAATGATACACCAAGCGGTGATGGTGGCAATACATGGTCATTGGTGGGAGCAAACGGCGGAGCGCAACATGGTACTGTAACGATGAATTCAAACGGTACCTATACCTACACACCGGCTCCAAATTACAATGGCAGCGACGTATTCACTTATAAACTCTGTGATGCGGACAATGATTGTTCTACTGCA
>Ga0075419_10000742_pt1 | contig 20869 bp, 30 predicted proteins | sample SoiMetdeltSBSDD3_FD_76900 | JGI IMG/M metagenome (GOLD analysis project Ga0075419, IMG submission 76900) | Bulk soil microbial communities from a Populus tree surrounding site in Tennessee, USA - Soil MetaG P. deltoides SBSDD3 | ecosystem: Environmental > Terrestrial > Soil > Tree plantation... | reverse complement strand
GCTGTCGCGAGCGGTTGAGCATGCTGAAATGAAAGACGCGGCAGCCCAGCTGACCCAACTGAGCGACGAACGCCTGCGGGAGGTGCTGGAAACGGCTCGGCAGGAACGGGGACGCCTTCAGCGGGACTCCGAGCAGCGGAGAGAAATTCCCATGCTTCCCGCCCGTTGATCATCATCCCTCGTGAGAACCGTCCCGGTCCGACGAGGTCCCCCTCACAGAAACGCTCTGAGCATCATCTCAAGTGTCTTGCCTTTCATCCCCCGAGTTCTCACTGAGGGAGGCATAGTGTCGCGCCCAGGTCAGATACATATGTCCACTGCCGTGCATCACCTCGGCGCCCTTCAGCAACTTGTCCACCACCTCGCCGGCCTTTCCTCCCGCGGAGAGGTCTGCGGCCCGGCGTTTCATCGCGGGGCCTAAAGCAGCCATCAATGTGGTCATCTCACCGATGAGTTGCCATACCTCATTTTCCACGTGATCCGGCCGGGCTCCCGTTTTCTCCGACGCGTTTTCCGGTGCTGCGTACTCTTTCGCTCCGGAGGGCTGCGGATACAGGCGCTCGAGGCGATCGATGAGGATCTTCGCTTCCGGTGTGCTGGGACGTGTCGGTTCGCTGGATGGGTGATCCCAGGCCAGCGTTTGGATGCCTGCTTCGACGAGCGTTACGCGGATGATCTCCACCATCGCCTCCACCGTCATTTCCGACCAGGGCCGCAAGTCTAATACCCGCTCTTCGGGCTTGCGCGGCGGCGGGCTGTCGTGGATGAGCATCCAGCAACGGTCGAAAATCGTTGTGCGGAGCCGGTTCGGGATGTTGAGCGCGGGGAGGCGAGAGGTACAGAGTGCCGTCACCAACAGTACGAACTGAAGATCAGGCATGTCGGGACGATGGAGATCTAGCGTCTGCATGGGAGGCCCTCCCGTCGTCTTCTTCTTAGAGCTCGGCGTGGATGTCGAAGAACGCGTCAACGCTTTCGAGCAACCGCGCTTTGATTTCGTCCGGAGTGCCGTTAATGACGTGTAAAGTCATGTGTCCTTCTGATCCGTCCGGCAGTGTCACAGGCACGTTCGGATGCGCCAGCTCTGGAGCCGTGCCCTTGTCCAGCCGCATGCCATAGCCCAGTGTGTATTGCGAATTGACGGGCGTAAGAGGTTCTGTGTTGTTGGCCATGGCTTCTCCTTCTGCCCACATGGCAGTATGTTGAGACGGATGACAACGCGTTCTTTCCATTTTGTGTTTGCGCCGAAGGTCATTCCGACCCTCCTCCAATCTAACCCGTGGAAGTGGGAAAGTCGGTCGCATGGGATCCTTCTCGGACTCATGCCGTTCCCTCGCCGCTGCCGGCTCTGGTAATTCTTGGTATCCATACCGCACTGTCTGTCCGAAAGGGTCCGTGCTCCCAATGTGGATTTACGCCTCCTGCAATACCGCCTTTGCGGCCGCCTTCCTCTCCTTCGCCTTGGCGGCGAGTTCCGCCAGCAGCGCCTTCGCGGGATCGCTGACGTATTCCTTGAACGCAAACCGCTCATTCGGTTTTTCGGAATCACGCATTTCCTGCAGGCCTTCCATGCTGTCCTTGCCGATCTCGAGGATGCACGGCGTATAGAGCTGGACGTAGGTCGGGCCGATTTCCCGTGCAATCAAGACCGCATTACGGATGACTTTCTCGACGACCGAGGGCTTGCTCACCGTACAATTCACGATGTAATGGCATCCGGATTCACGCGCGATCTCGGGCAGGCGGACTTTATCGAAGAGTTTTCCGACTGGGGCCATTTTGGCTACGAACCCCTTTTGCATCAGGCCGCTTTCCTGCCCACCGGTATTGGCGTACAGCTCGTTGTCGAAGCAAATGGTCGTAAATTTCTCCTGGCGGAACCAGGCTTGGAGCGTCATGTCCAGGCCGATGTCCACCGTCGCGCCGTCTCCTGCCAGTACAACCACATCCTTGATGCGATTCGGAAAACGGACTGTCAAGGCCCGCTTCAGGCCGGAGGCCACCGCGTTCTGATTGCCGAACAATGAATGGATGTTGTGGATGGCGACATGAGGGAAGACCAGACTGGTACAACCCGTCGAGCCGACCATGACGGTATCTTCGGGGTTGGGAAGCGCGGCCAGCACATAACGAAACGCCATGGACTCGGGACATCCGGCGCAGAGTGAGTGCTGTTCTATGAGTTCCTTCGAGGTGCCGATATCTTTCCACCCACGGTCTTCCTTGCCATACGTGGCATGGTTGACAAGGTCCTGATAATCCGATGGCATGATGTCATAGAGATCCGGTGATATGGTAATGCGTTCCTTGCTCATGATGTCTCCTTGTAGAAGTCCGATTGTGCCGTTGCTCCGGGCAAGTGTACGAATGCGTCTACCGCGAGAGGTATGCCGCCACCACCAGCGCTCCTGACATGCACACCAATACAAGTGCCAACAAGAGCTCCGGTGCCATGTGACGAATAAAGTCCATTGCGGTAACCCTCCATTTGACCAGCGTGCTGAGGCGCTATCCTCGCCAAAGGGATGGCATTCGCCTCCGGTCATGCGAAGTCCTGCACGCGCTGTGAAAGATATTCGGCGTAGAAGCGGCGGAGACCAGGGAATCAGTCGCGCAGAAGGGAAGGGGAGGCGCGAGGGATAGGACAGTCGGCGTGGCTCAATACGTCATAGCTTCACGCTAAGCGCTATAGACACAGGTGTCAAGCGTTATAAAGGGTAGCGGGGCATTTGGTACATCAATTTGATCATCGCTCATTTAATAGCGCTTGACTCCCTGGTCCAATGCGCCCAGGGTTGTTGTTGGTGAGGTGTAACGCTCCGTTGACTGTCCTATCCTCCCGCTTCTTACTCCTTCCCGGCGAGACCGATTCCCCAGTCTTCGCAGTTATGCTACGCCCGTGCCCCTGACTCATTTGCCTGTCCAAATTCCTGATCCGCTGATGGAGCGGCGAAGGCTCGGCCACTGCGTCAGATCATCGATTCACGCTCGCTTCCATTGAGAGGAGTGAACATGCTCTACTATGCGCTATTGTTTCTGACGGCCGGTCTGATCACCGGTGTTCTGAATTTCACCGGAATGTCTTCGCTACCAGTCGAAATTCCGTTGGTGCTGTCGTTGATCGGCATCGTGTTGGGAGCGACCTATGTGTTCATCGGCCGCACCGCTCGGATTGCGTAACGGGAGGCTGCGGAGGAGAAAGAATGGCCGCCAATCAACTCAATACCACCACGAACCACATGCTAGTGTGAGGAGGTACACGATGGTCAAGAATAAGTCCATGCCAACAACCCCGAGTCTATCGGCCGGCACATCCGAAGGTACTCGGGAGGATGTACAGTCCGATCCGCCTTTTCAAATATCGAGGGCCGGATGGGATTACGAGCGCATTGCCAGGCGGGCCTACGAGCTGTATGAACAACGAGGGCGGCAGGAAGGTCGGGATGTGGAGGACTGGATGAAAGCGGAACAGCAACTGGCCCGCGAAGCCGCCAAGTAACATGAATCGCGACGAGCCAACATTTCGAGGAAGCCGTTCAAACATCGCGATCAAGAATGGGTTGGAGAACCGGTTAGCGGCGCTGACCATCAGTCTCCCTTGTTGTCAAAAAGGAATGTACCGCCATGACAATCGTGAGTGAAAATTGGGCTCTTGCGGCAACACTCTTTGCCCTCATGATGGGCATCCTCGGAGCCTATTTCCTGCTGCTTTGGTATGTGTTGGGTAGCCACTAATGATGACGTAGGCTATTCGATTCCCTCCCATAAATGAAAAAGGCCCGACTCCTGCGGGCAGGGCATATGACGCAGTCACTTGGCCAGACTTCGGATAAAGTGAATTAACTGCCAGACCTGATCGTCCGGTAGTCCCGCGAAAGACATCATGCCGGTTCCTGGTGAACCATTCTTGATGATCCAGAACAGTTGGCCGTCTGGAATATTCTTCATCATCGCCCCACAGGTAAAGTTGCGCGGTGGCGGCACCAGCGCAGCTCCCATGAAGCCCTTCCCGTTCCCCTGATCTCCATGACACATGGCGCAGGCCACCGGTTGCGCCGTCTTGAGAAACAACGTCTTGCCGGCGTTGATCGTGTCGGCTGAGGCAGCAAGCGGATTCGTCTTTGAAAGGAAGTCGTCGGGCGCCTTGGCAGTCTTGCGCGGCTGGATACAGGCATCGCCCTGTCCTCCTGCCGGCGCGGCCGCCATATCAGGGGCGCCCTTGAACGTCGCTTTCAAGTACGCAATCACATCGGCCACGCCCTGCTGGCCGATCGTCAGGTTCCAATAGGGCATGTTCGGCGACTTGCCCATCGCCGCACCGCCGTGGTTCACGACGTTGTAGAGGTAATCCATCGGCAATTTCTCGAACGGAATGTTGGCGTGGATTGCAGGCTTCGGTTCAAGACCGCTCGCGGCCGGCCCGTCGCCCTTCCCCGTAAAGCCATGGCACTGCGCGCAATATTCCTTATACAACCCCTTCCCGCGATCGACGCTGGCATTCGTGAACTCCTGACTCGTCCAGGGCTCATAATACTTGAAGTCTTTAACGCCCTGCGCAGCAAGGAAACCGATCACCGCTCGCAATTGCGGGTCGGTCGCGTCCGCGAGAAACTCTCCCGTATGGATGATGAAGTCCTGCGGGTTCTGTCCGAAACGATACAGCCAGTCCATGTTGTATCGCTGGCCGGCATTTTGAAGTGCCGCACTCTGCGGACCGCCGATGATCTTGCCGTTCTCCTCGATCGTATGACAGCCAAGGCAGGCGTGCGCCTTGTAGGCCATCCCGCCGAAGGTCACCTCGAACTTGCTCACCTTCGAGAGGTCGAAGGCCCCGACTTTCACCCGGGGATCCTTGTTGTGCCTCTCGAAATAGTCGGCAATGGCGCTCGCGTCGCTTTCGCTAACCACCGGGTGTTTCACCGGTCCTTCGCTGAGATCCCACCGATAGCCTTTCGCATATAATGGTGCTTCCTTGCCGGTCAGCCAACGGATGAGCCATGGGCGCTGGTATTTGCTCCCAGCCCAAATGAGATCAGGTGCTCGAAGATTGAAGCGTGAATCCGCCTGACCCTCGAGGCGATGACATTGGACGCAAGCCTGTTGAATCAATTCCTTTGCGCGACTCTCATCGCTTCCGAGCAACAGTCTGGGGGACGACATGAGAGCGACCAGCAACATGAGCGTGCATCCGACGGCCATTCTTCTTTTCACCGGCATTTCAAATCTCCTCCTTTCCTTCACAGCAGCCTCTGACCCTACCTTGTCAGCAGCCACTCACGGACATCTGCGATATCCTGTTCGCTGAGCATCGAACTCCACGCCGGCATCGGGCCTCTTCCGTAAAGGACCGTCTCCCGGAACAGATCGTCTAGTTTCAGAATAGGATTCCTGGCGAGCCTCGGCCCCATGCCGCCCATCGCGCCACCTCCATGGCAGGCTTGGCAATTGTGTTCGAAGACACCTGCTCCTCTCGCCGCGACGCCGATGGCGGACAGCGGTGCCTGCGGTTCCTGCTTCAAGGGTTCGCCCTTTCCGATCTCGTGGCCGAGCGGCGGTAGATTCGCCGGGGCATCCGGGTGATAGCGAGCCGAAAGATAGCGTATCAACAGATCGGCATCTTGGTCGGAAATTTCGGCCCCCCAATGCTTCATTTTGTCGACCGTCGCTTCCCACCGCGTGCGGGACAATCGCTGCTGCGTGATGAGATCAGCACTGTGGCAGACGGTACAGCGCGCGATGATGAGTTTTTCTCCACGCGGGCCTATGGTCGCGCTTACCGACCCGGGGTCCTCTTGCGAAAAGGCCGTGATGGCGGTGAACGCCAGGAGGCAGATGTGGAAAACACATCTGATCCCGCGCGACGGTTTCATGATGGATGAACTCGAACCGTGACGCGATCCCAACCGTTCCACAGGAAGCCGCTTGGATTCCATGATGTCGCGGCCGGTTGAACATTGCCTCGCTCATCGGTCGCCCGGCAGACTATTGCGAACGTGCCCTCTACCGTGGCCTGCCAGAGAAACTGCCACTGCCGCCACGCGTAAAGCCGATCGTCGCCGACCAGTTGTGCCGGTTGCCATGTGTCCCCATCGTCAAAAGATATTTCCACTTTGGCAATCTTGGTCTCTCCGGCCCACGCCACCCCTTGGATTTTTGCAGCGCCGGCCCGTAGCGACTGGCCATCCTCAGGAGACGAGATGAGCGACTTGACCGGCATCACTTCCACAGGAGCCGTCGCATCATCGGGAACACCTGTACCCGTGTGCGCCGACTTCACGGGCACCCGATAAGCCGTCTGCATGTAGTAGCCGCTGGCCTCTTCTTTGCGCGCCTCGATATGAGTCAGCCATTTGATGCAGGATTCCGCCATCCAGCCTGGGGTGATCACTCTCAGCGGTGCGCCATGAAGGAGCGGTAGTGGCTGACCATTCATCTCATAGGCGAGAAGCGTGTCCGGATGAAGAGCCTTTTCGAGCGGAATGCTTCTGAAAAATAGCGGGACGGCGGGTACGACCGGTCGGTCTGCGCCTTGAAACATCACATGCCGGGCCTCTGCACGGATGCCCGCCGCCTGCAACACGTCACGAAGACGCACCCCCGTCCATTGCGCGTTGCCGACTGCGCCTCGCTCCCATTGGACCCCAGGTACTCTTGGCCGATGATAGGCGCGGCCATTTCCGCTGCATTGAAGCACAGCCGTCATCGTCACCGCTTTGAACTGTTGTAGAGATGTTATGGTGAACTCGTTCGGGCGCTCGACGGCTCCGCCGACATGGAGTTTCCACTGCGATTCTTCGATCGCCTCAGCGGGAGGAGGGCCAAAATGGCTTCGCACGAAAAATTGATGATTAGGGGTCAGGAAGGATGTGAATGCCTGGGCCGGCGTTTCTGCATCGAGAGGCCTCGACACACGCACGGTGAGTGGTTTGGACTCGTCGCTGGCGGGGGTCATATCAGCGGCCCACGTCAGGAACTTAGTGGGATGCATGACGAGCCCGGCGCCGAGCCCAAGAATCGTCTTCAACCACCGACGACGAGAGACAGTTGCGAGTTCGCCAGATCCCTTCATGCCAGACTGTCCGCTGGCTGACGATGGATGTGTGGCGTGAACCTGATCCCCACGGTTGGCGCCTGCGCCAGGGACTGGTGCACCGTGCAGCCATGCGCCACCCTCAGAAGCCGCTCTTTCAATTCCGGCGTGAGTCGATGAGGAAGATGAATGGAAATGTCTACATGGCCCACTCGATGCGGATTCTCTGCCATGGTCCATTCCGCCTCGACACTCAACCCCTCTTGCGGAATGTCGTGTCTCGTGCAGAATTTCCCGACGAAATATCCGACACAGCTCGCAATAGACCCCACAAAGAGTTCCACCGGGCTGAGGCCGGCATCCTGGCCGCCATCAGCAACCGGCTGATCGGTCACGACCCTGTGCTTGCCGCTGCGAATGTCGAAACGCGTGCCGCCATGATACGAGGCTAAAAGTTTCATGATTTCCTCTCTCCCTTCGACGTTGCAAACAGCATGCCGTCTGATGCCTCTCCGGATTTGAGAGAACCCACCGGTTATCAAGAGCATAGGCGTGGGAGCATTTGCTCGGTTGACGATAAACGCGCCACGGGGAATTACCGCATTGGTGCATATTGCTACACCACATCAGAACACATATCGCAAACCAAGTGACGTATTCGTATTGACGAAATCCCGAGATGATGCTGAGGAGCTGCGCTGAGTCCGTTGAAATCCTAACGTGACTCTGGCAGCAGGTGAGACGTCGTAATGCAGTTCCGCCGTTCCTTGATGAAGGTGGTCGACATTGCCTAGTAAGGGATCCCCAATGATGTCGGTCGTGAACTGCTTGTGGCGGTAGACATAGATGAGTTCGAGGGAGAGCGGCTTGGTCAATTGGAACAACGTCCCGAATGATATGAAATGCTGTCGATAAGAGACATCGTCCCTGAATTGCGGCTCTTCTCTCCCATCCGCAAGTCCTCGCTCATAGAGATAATCAAGAGTCAAGATTGCCCGACGAGTGGGAGCATATTGGATGCGTGGCCCGATGGTATAAAAAGTGGTATCACGCTCTGAAAAGGCCTCATTGTAGAATCTCAAACCGTAACGGCCGACCAATGTGATCATCCACTGTTCATTAAGGTTCCGTTCCACTTGCATGCGCCAGGTGTGCGACGTAACACGCTCTTCGCTCTGCAGCCGGAGGCCGCTTTGACGTTCCACATTTGGCCCGAGGAAGAGGTTCGGCACATACCGGTAGCGAAGCAGAACAAACGTGTCCCGCGCAATTTGCTGATGCAACTGAAGGCGATAGTCACCATGATTGAAGATCGGATTGTTCGTAAAGACAAAGCCTTGGGCCTTGAACGAGAGCTCTGTAAGACCGAAGCGCGATGTCGACCGATGCCTCGTGTCGAGAGAGGGTTGCCAGATGACGTCAGACGGTCTATCGGTCGGCACGATGGTGGGCTGGCTGGGATCTTCGCTTAGCGACAACCGTCTTGCAGCGGACAGCTCGAAGACATTGTCGGTATACAGTACCTTAGCATCAGCAATGGCCGACCAGTCGGCCAGCGATGCGTCCGGGCGGCTCAAGAGGAGCAGGGGACTCATGATTGCAATGAGTCCCATTGACCGCATCCCCCGGATCATTCGAGGCATCTAGGGTCGGACGAATGATCGGACGTAGGTAATCACTTTCCAGGCCTCTTCTTCTGTCAACACAAGGGGAATGAATGGCGCCATGGCCGTCCCCTTGCTTCCATTTTTCAGGATCCAGAAGAGTTCGCCGTCTGTTCGAGCCGCCTGCCAATCCTTGTCAGTGAAGTTTCTCGGCAGCGGCCCCTTCAAGCTTCCCGGCTCGATGTCCGTTCCCAATCCTTTGCCATCGCTGCCGTGACAGGCGCGGCAGAAGGCTTTGCCCTCAAAAAGTTTTTTCCCTTGTTCAATGATTTCACGCGTCGGGGCATAAGGATTTGTCATCTGCCTGGCGCCGTCCATTTGCTCGGAGGGGACTCGGGGCCTCAGCACTTCCGGATCAGCCGGCCATACGATGGACGGCGTGACCAGTATCAGCAAGGATGCAGCCAAGAGCAGAGTAATCAAATGCATAAGAGCCACCTCCGCAATCCGGCAAACGGCCGGGATGTTCCCGGCCGATAGATGTGCGGTCTCCTGTTACTCTGTGCGAAGTTTATGCCCAACGGACTGTGGGTGACCAACCGTGCCGTCCGGCGCCTTGGCCCCGTCCGGCCAGAGGTGGAAAATAATACCGTCGGTTTTCGCTGCTATCCCGGCAATCTCCTGGGCCTGAGCCTCCGGCAAATCCAATATCTGCACACGTCCTGTCGCAATCTCCACCTCATGATCATGATAGAACTTGTTCCAGACATCCAACGGTACATGCGCTCTGGAGATCGACTTTGACACAAAATACTCGATGTCCGTCAAGATGGCGTTGGGATCGGTCGATTCGAACAGGAGACATTGAATGATCTCCGAGGAGATCGGCTTGCAGTAGTGATGGTAGGGTCCGTGGACCGTTCCGTCTTCGAACTTGTGGGGTGCCATGACGTGAATGGTATAACCGTGCGCCGGTGTCGGTTTGGCGATATGTGCTGTGGGTGCAGTGCCCCCGTCCATTCCGGCACAGCCATAGAAAACGACCATCAATGTTCCCGCGAGTCCAAGTATCCGTCTACGCATGACGACCCCCTTACGTTGAGATGGTTAGGCACAAGACTTGGTTCGCCACATGTGAGTCTAGATCCTGAAAAAGGATTCACAGTGTGTCATATCGACCAGGCTACTCACCCACCTTCCTCACGCCTCGTTTACCAGACCTAGAAAGGAGGGGCTATGACAAAGATGATATGGCGTTCAGGAAAGACTCTGCAGTCGAGCCGGATCGTTATTTGCGCGAGTACCTGAAAACGACGTACTTTGATCGAGCTCTGCTGACGATCTCAGACATAGATCATCGGGGTGTGGCTCTCATTTTGCTAAAGCAGGCAGGCGGGAATCGAAATGATGAATAACGCGTCTCCTGTGAGGTCATGGTACTCGGTTCCGGCCGATGCGCTGGCCAGGGACCTTCGCTCAAATCTTGAGGCCGGGCTGAGTGCCGACGAGGTTTCCCGTCGACAAATCCGCGATGGATTCAACGAGTTGCCCGAAGCTCAGCCTCCTTCGCTGCTGAGGCTCTTTCTATCCCAGTTCACCAGCGTCATTGTGTGGGTGCTGATCGGAGCGGCAGCCATTTCCGGATTGCTCCAAGACTGGCTCGATGGGGCCGCTATCTTAGCCGTGGTCTTTCTCAATGGGCTGATCGGATTTGTGCAAGAGTATCGTGCGGAGCAATCGTTGGCCGCGTTACGCAAACTCTCCGTTGCAATTGCGCGCGTGTTACGGGACGGCTTGTTGCGGTCTATTCCTGCCCGCGACTTGGTTGCCGGCGATCTCGTTGTGCTGGAAGCGGGCGATCGCATACCCGCGGATGCCCGACTGTTATACGTGACGAATTTTCAGGCGCAGGAAGCCGCACTAACCGGCGAATCCACATCCATTCAAAAAGACGTGCGTGTGCTGGAAGGAGCTGACGTGCCCCTGGCCGACCGAATAAATATGGTGTTCATGGGGACTGTTGCTGTATCAGGCAAGGCCCGTGCGCTCGTCGTGGCGACTGGACGCCGCACAGAGCTGGGCCACATTGCCGCGATGATGCAGACGGCTGGTGAAGCGGAGCGGACGGAAACCCCGTTGCAGCGCCGGCTGGAACAATTCAGTTATACGCTGCTGTGGCTGGCGCTGGCAGTGGTCTCCGTCGTCTTCGTGTTGGGGTTTCTCCGTGGCGAACCCTTGATGGAGATGTTTTTGACGGCCGTAAGCCTCGCCGTGGCGGCGGTGCCGGAGGGATTACCTGCTGTCGTAACGATTACACTGGCGTTAGGCGTGACACGGATGGCCAAACGACATGCGCTGATCCGCAAGCTGCCCGCGGTGGAAACCTTGGGATCGGCAAGCGTCATCTGTACCGACAAGACGGGGACGCTGACGAAAAACGAAATGACGGTCACCAAGATGTTCGTCGGCGATACGACTTATGAAGTGACCGGCGAAGGCTATGAGCCCATCGGAACAATCGGGGGAGGATTACAGCACGGTGCTCTACCGGAAGGGCTCTGCAGGTTGCTATGTGCCGCGGTCTTATGTAACGGCGCGACGCTCAGAAAAGAGGATGGAGTCTGGCGCATCCTGGGAGATCCGACTGAAGGCGCCCTGCTCGTGGCGGCGGCAAAAGGAGGCTTCACGCTCGAAGAGCTTCAGCCGAATCATCGCTTTCTTGGAGAGATCCCGTTCAATCCGGAACGCAAGCGGATGACGATCGTGCGACACACATCAAAAGGACCGGCGGCCTTTGTGAAGGGCGCGCCGGACGTCCTGTTGTCCCGTTGTCTCTCACTCGTGAGATCAGATGGAGCGGTGGAGAAGATGACCGAGCCGATCCGAAACAGGATTCTCCACATGAACGCTGTCTTCGCAAAGCAAGCCCTGCGTGTTCTAGGAATTGCCGATCGACACTTTGATGCAGTCCCCGACGTGGCGCGAGCCGATGAACTGGAAAGTGAGCTGGTATTTCTGGGACTCGTGGCGATGAAAGATCCACTGCGACCCGAGGCGAAAGCCGCCATCCAATTATGTCATGAGGCGGGCATTCAGACGGTCATGATCACCGGAGATCATAAGGACACGGCGGTGGCAATTGCTTCTGAGATGGGCATCTCTGTGGACGAGGGCAACGCACTGTCGGGATCCGACATGAACAATCTCATCGACGAACAACTGGTCCAGCGTGTGGAGCGGGTGGCCGTCTACGCTCGCGTCTCGGCCGAGCATAAGCTGCGTATCGTGCAGGCTTGGAAAACGCGCGGCGCCGTCGTGGCCATGACCGGTGATGGCGTCAACGATGCCCCGGCAATCAAAGCTGCAGATATCGGGGTGGCCATGGGAGTGAACGGCACGGATGTGACCAAGGAAGCCGCCGATATGGTGGTGACTGACGACAACTTCGCGTCCATTGCGGCGGCAGTGGAAGAGGGTCGGGGCGTGTTCGACAACATCCGGAAGGCCGTGCATTTCCTCTTGTCGTGCAATGTCGGGGAAGTGCTGGTTATGCTCCTCGCCACGCTGTTAAATCTCCCGCTTCCGCTCCTGCCCATTCAGATTTTGTGGATGAATCTTATTACGGATAGCATTCCGGCGTTGGCGTTGGCGGTTGATCCCAAGGCGCCGGATTTGATGAAGCGGCCGCCGCGCAGGCCCGATGAGCGTCTGCTGGATAGGAGACGGCTCTGGGCCATAGCTGGCGAAGGGTTATGGCTCGCTCTGCTCGCTCTGGGTGCCTTTAGCTACAACCTCTTCGTATGGCACCGGGATATCGAAGAAGCGCGAACAGTAGCATTTACGGTCATGGTATTCACGCAGTTGGTGCATGCCTTCAACTGTCGCAACGAACGGCTGTCGCTCTTCCAACTGGGAGTCTGGACCAATCGCTTTCTCGTGTGGGCGTTTCTGCTCTCTCTTGCCATACAGATCGCCGTCATCACGATACCGGCGGCTCAGCTGATCTTTAAAACTGCCTCACTCCCGGTGGAGGATTGGGTCATGATGGCAGCTGCTGGGGTATTAACGTTCGCAGTTATGGAAGCCATCAAGCTGACGCGCCAACGAATCGAGCGCCATGCCAGGTAGCCATCGGCGAGCCGGCATCCAAATAAGCGGAACAGGGTGCGCCTGTCGGCAGGTTTGCAAAGGTGAGCGTCTGTAAAACTTTACTTCCTGTAAGCGGGTGCCTACAGCTCAAGCTTGCCAGTGCCATTCAACTGTGCGATTGTGCGGACTCATGGCGTCTTCTGCGAACCCCCGCGATACTTCCACTAGTGACCCGTGTCTCCATCCTCGCCTCATTCTCGAAACTACGACAGCAGATCGCCGATATCTCACTGGTCATTACGTGTGCGAACAGTGTGGGATGCACTTTGACCGACCACCCGTAAAAAATGACCTACCAAAGAAACGGGAGACACCGCCCACCCCAGCCCAATAGGAGTCTTGTTAAGCCGGAGATGAATACATGGAGCTGTCAAAAGATATTCATTCCTTCAGCAGTGCATGTGAACGGCTGTTGGCCACTGGAGCGGTGTATCGACCGCTCACTCGAGAAGAAATCGACATCATCGAATACTACTGCAAGGAATTGCTGCAGAAGGTCGTCCCGTCCAAATGAGTGGCTGAGCTCACGCACACATGTCGTGCCACCTCCATCATCATCGGTCAATCGGACCCCCACGGAAAAGAATCGCCGTCCTCTGTGCCTGCGGTATCTGAGGTAGATTCCTGTCCCAAGGGCCGGGCGCACCTCCCTGGGTAATTACGATATCGAGTGCGTTGCCCTTAGAGGGCTAGGCTCCGTCCCAGTAGTCGTAGTAGCAAAAGGGTAATAGTGTCGTACGAGATCAAGGAGACACGATGCCTCGTAGAGTTCTGCCCAATCAGAACGATCTACGTAAACAAGTGCTCCGCATTGTGCGGAAGAACAAGATGTGTGATCTCGATGTGCTAGTGCAAGAATGCACCTCCTACAGCTGGACAGAAGTATTTCTTGAAGTCGATCAGCTGACTCGAAGCGGCGAGCTGCGGTTGCTATCCCAAAAGGCCGGTGAGTATACCGTCACTCTTCCTCGGGCTGCATAAACCTGGCTTCCCGGTGTTCATTTATTCTTCCAAGGTCAGTCGCACATTGGGTCTGCTGACCACCGATAAGGACCTTTATGAACCACGCTGTGTACTTTTACGAAGATGATACGTTTTTAATTGATAATGTAGCGAGTTTTGCGAAAGAAGGTCTTGAGGGGCAAGAAACCGTCATCATTGTGGCCACTGAACAGCACCGCGGTGATCTAAGAAACAAACTCACAGAGGATCTCGTCGGTCTTTGGGCGGCCACAGCAGGAAATTATGTGACCCTGGACGCCTCCGAGACATTAGATCTATTCATGCGAAACGGCTGGCCGGATGAGGAGTTGTTTTTGAAAGTTGTCGGCCAGATCATCCACTCCGTGGGCGGCAATAAGCCCGTGCGCATTTATGGCGAAATGGTCGCGGTCCTCTGGGCAGAAGGGAACGCTCTCGCTGCGATACACCTTGAAAGACTGTGGAATAAATTAGCAAGCCGGCGGAACTTTACGCTTCTTTGCGGGTATCCTTCTTCCTCTTTTCAAGGACAAGACATGGATTTTGCCTTCGAGGATGTGTGTGCCTGTCATTCTCAGATAAAAGGGGTCAAATCCAACGCCCGGGTTTGAATCCTGCCATAACCAAGAGGTCTGTCATGCGTGACTGGCTAAGGGATGTCTGCGAGCGCTGCAAAACTATCTCCTCGCACGCGAGAGACCTTGCATCGTTGCGGCTGCCTTTTCTATTTCTACGCATAAATCATCAAAGCCGTTCCTGCCCTTTGTCATCACCCGGAAGGCCCCTGCTTTCTCCATTGCCGACTTGTGATAGCTGTCTTCCATGACGGATAATCCCAGTACAGCTACGTTTGGATAATGTCTACGCACCAGCTTGGTCGCCACTAGACCATCCATTTTCGGCATATTGATGTCCATCACGACCACCTGAGGATTAAGCTTTCCAATAGAAGCGATAGCCTCTGCGCCATTGTCGGCTTCACCCACGACATCGATACTTTGAACGCTTTTCAGCAGGCTACGAATGGCCTCTCGCACCATGCGGTGATCATCCACGAGCAATACTCTGATTCCACCAGCCTGTGTTGCCATGACCGGCCCCCTTTCGCTACATAAGTATATCTAGCTAATAACACTAGGCTTGCCGACTGTAGCGAAGTGACGTCTTCAGATCGCCTAGGTAAATCCCTAGCTCATACACTAATGCGCTTCTTTTGGCCCCTTAACATCGAAGCTTCGGTCGGCCCTTACCTGAGCTTAGGAGTGATTGGGCCTCACCCTAGGGCAACTCCTATAAGGTGGTCGGAATTCCAAGGGTAGACTGTGTTGACGAACACAGTTGGCCAAGGAGGAGCCATGCAGAATTGTCTGGTCAGATACGTCGGGATAGCTGGTGTCATTGTGGCGCTAGGCGGTTGCGCAGTCTCGGCACACCGTCCTTCAGGCGAAGAGGCGCAAAAGGCGAGTCCAACTGCGCGCCCGCTCGATCCGCAGCAGGCCGAACGTCTCAAAACCATCATGATACCGCTCCTTGCCAAGATGGATAAGCCACTTGATCCCTCCCAGGCGTCTGTGAGCTTTTTGGATAGTCCTGATATTAATGCCGCGAATGCCGGCGGAGGGAAGTTTTTTGTTACACGCGGGTTGCTAGAAAAAGCGAATGATCAACAACTGCAGGGCGTTATGGCTCATGAAATCGCTCATGAGGATAAAGGTCATGTGGCTGAATTACAGACGATCGGCACTGGAGTTGGAATTGCGTCCATGCTGCTCAATCAAATCAGTCCGGTTGCCGGCGCAATTGTGCCTGTAGCGGGCGATTTGCTGGTTGCCAAGCCACATGGGCGTCAAGCTGAGTATGAGGCCGATGCACATGCCGTTACCATTCTTCGTCGGTCGGGCCTTGATGGAAAAGCGATCATGACGAATACACTCACCTGGCTCAAGCAAACGGCGGGATCGAGCAAAGGGGGCTTTTTCTCTACCCATCCCGGTAGCGACGATCGGATTCAGAAAATCCAAGAGGTCAACTAGTAGCGACGCCGGAAATAAAAGCAGGTATGGCAATCTATGCACTGCCAGGGATACCATCCAAGCCAGCTCATGGCATGATCCATCCACCCGCAACGCGTCACGCGTTGACATCTGCACTGACAGAGGGGGTTAGACTTGACAACAGCGGGGGAGAAACGCGAAAGCCGCACGTGAACGTCCGTCAAGGCGCGAGCAATAAAGGCGGTGAGATGAGTGGTCGAAGTCATTAGAAAGTCACCGGTTAGTTTCATGATCGCGTATGTATTGTGCTCAAAGATATACTTGGAATTGGGAAACATCCGTACGTCGTAGTTCCCTTTCTCTCTTGATCTAGTCCCACCACTGTTCCACGTCGCCCGTGTTCGTGATTTCGTTGCAGAAGTCCACTAACGCCCTCACTCCCAGCTCGAATCTCAACCGATCTCCATCCACAAACGCTCCATTCAAGACCCACAGGCAATCTTGGAAAAATGGCTGCCGCGCCACCAGCGTGGGGGCGCGATCTACTCTCGCCATCGCTAAGTCCCATCCTTGTTCCCATTCATAAAAAGTCTCTCTGGCTCGCCGTTTCACGGTAATACGTCGTTTCCTCATTATATACTTCCCCAGTGGTATTGGCTTCGTCGTGTCAAGCGTACGGCCGAACGCATCAGGTCCAGACGACTCGTTCTCGATTCAGGAGGTACTCCATCACCTCCATAGTGTCTCGCATCTGAGTCCGAGCCCGTTCTGACATAGGGAGGACAGCTCCACAAACCTTGCCAGGCTCAATATCGTGGAGCGACGGGATGCCTCCGTACCTGCGTCCTTCGCCTTCTTCTTTATGACTTGCCATGTCGATCTCCCTTGTTAGACGGTCCGACATAGCAGCATAGGACTGGAACGTGTCCTAGTCACGTATTTCCCACTTAATGACCTGACGCCTTCTCCTTCTACTTTCCCGCGACGCCAAGTGTCTGTCTTTACGGGCGGTTGAATAGCCGGATTCGGTGTTTCAAGAGATCAAGTGCGAGCTGAAATGCTGCTAGTGAATCGGGTGCGCCGTTATCGGAATGCACTTTGCACAGGTAAGACCTAAGCTCACCTACACTTAACTCAAGGGAGAAAAATGGAGTACGTCATGGCAGTGTCGGCCGCCGTAAGCGTATCCGGAGCGCTACTTTTTATGGTGTACGTTTGGCGAGATTAGCCTGCATCACTTCCGCTTGCTGCTGGATCAAAATGAATACAGTTTGGCTCGAAAGTGATACATCTTCAAATGCTCGTAACTCTCCATGAGGTGCGGTATGGCACTCCAAGCAACAGCGAAGCGTCTGTTGGTGGTCGAAGACGATCCGGATCAATCTCGGGCTGTCCGTGAGCGGTTGGAACTGTATGGATACGCCGTCTCGTGTGCGCAGGACGGCCAGATCGCTATGGACATGTTACAGGCAAAGGCTGCTTTTGACGGTGTACTCTTGGATTTGAGCCTGCCCCATGTCCCCGGTCTTCAGCTCCTTGCCGCCACACGTCAGGCCCTGCCTCATTTACCCGTGCTCGTGATGTCTGCGTCCTCGTCCCGTCTTCAAGCCGCGAAACAATCGAATCTGGCGTGCGGTTATATCGCAAAGCCATTTGGAACCGCCCAATTCAAGCAGGCGGTCCAAGGGTGTTTCGGTCCCGCGTAACAGCCGACCTTGTAGTAGAAGCGGCGGATCAACAAGGAGCCGAACAGCATGGAAGATGACGCAAAGGAACCTCAGGATGAAGAGACGTTTCGGTTGCTGTTTAAAAGCGTCAAGGACTATGCCATTTTCATCATGAATCCTGAAGGAATCGTCAAAACGTGGAACCCCGGCGCCGAGATGATGAAAGGTTATCGAGGGGATGAAATCGTGGGACAGTCTTTCTCTCGTTTCTATTTGCCATCTGATATCGAAGCGGGAAAGCCACGCATGTTACTGTCCCGCGCAGCACGAGCCGGCCGAGCAACCGACGAAGGCTGGCGGGTCAGAAAAGATGGCTCTCGCTTCTGGGCGTCTGTGGTTATCACGGCGTTGTTCGATCAAGAGGGCGCCATAAAGGGTTATGCCAAAATTACACGGGACATGACCGACCGCAAGGTCATGGAGGATCACTTACACGAGACCCTTCTGCGCCTCGAACAGGCAAATAAGAAACTGGAAGAATTGGATCAACTCAAATCCCTCTCTATTTCGGTAGCGACACACGAATTGCGCTCTCCGCTCACCGCCGTCAAGGCGTACGTTGACAACTTGTTCGAGGGCGTAGCGGGCGAATTGCCCGAGAAGGTCTCTTACTATCTCACCCGCATCGGATATAACACGGACCGCGTGATCCGGTTGGTCAATATGTTGTTGGACATCTCGCGCATAGAAGCAGGGCATATGCATTTAGAGCTCGAACAAGTGTCAGTGTCTGAGATCATCCGTGACGTGGTAGAGGATTTTGAGTGCATGGCGAGGACTAAAGAGATCGCCGTTCGCGCCTCGACGGTTATGGATGCGCCCGTGAGAGCTGATCGCGACAGAGTTGAACAAGTGTTGCATAACCTCCTTCACAATGCGCTCAAATTCACTCCTCCGGGCGGCGAGATTGTCGTGCAGTCGCATCTGACCGAGAACGAAAAGGTCACCATCACGGTCACAGATACCGGCTGTGGCATTCCGCCAGGCCATGAAGAGAAGGTGTTTCTCAAGTTCCATCGTGCTCCGTCTCCGGTGCAAGAAGGCGCCGGCCTGGGCCTGGCGGTCACGAAGAGTCTTGTGGAGCTACATGGGGGCAATATCTGGGTGGAGAGCGAGCCGGGGCGCGGCAGTAAATTCTCATTCACTCTGCCACTCGTTGCCTGACATGCCGGGTCCAAGCCATTCAAGAAACACAAACCATCCATCGATGGCTCTGCCGGTACCTTAACAAAACTTTAACAGTATCTGAACGTGGTGCCATCTAGTGTTCGCTCGACGGTTATGGTAAGAGCAGCCTATGCAGAAATGTGAGCGTTGTGGCGGGGTCCTGCTTCAGGATGTTCTCGAGGAAGTGGGAGAGCCAGTGCACGCTCTGCATTGCATGGTCTGCGGCGAGTGGGTCGATCCGCTAATCCTCCATCATCGAAAGCTTACCGTCCTTCCTGAACCAAGCCGAGCACGCACAACGATCTTTGATGCGGCCGCAACTGCAAGACACCTGGGTCGGCGCTGAGCGCCTGGATCCTTCGAGTGACCTCACAATACCCTCGCCCTTCCAATTGCTGTCACTTGCCAGCGTTTCATACAGCGCGCAGTTCTTGAGAACCCGTTCCGAAATCTCTCTCAGCTTTCGGCAACTGACCTGTACTGTCCGGCATCAATGCCGTTCAGAAAGGAGTCACATGAGCCTCGAGCGTTTCTGCGACGGATGTGGAAGGCAGCATGGCAGCGCCGTGTGGTATTACCGAAACAGAGTTGACTCAACCGCTCATGAGTGGTTGTGCAGTCTCCAATATCTTCGCCTTCCACCACAAACCATGTGGTCATGGCACACATTCCTGTATTGGAATAAGTAATTAGGTCGAACTCAAGCGAGCTACGAATTCGCCAGTCCTCGCAGCCGAGTGCAAGTCCGGGTTCAGCGTTAAAGGCTGTGGCGAAAAAAGAGAACGGACAAAAACAGTGTCCCGGATGGCCATGTTGAGTGCCACGCGCAGCGAACTGGTATATTGCGTGCGGATAAGACGCAGAAATGATTGTGAAGTTGTCTGTGATAGGATTTGCTGAATGACGTAATGCAGGTCAGTCGAAGGGATCTTATGTCAATGAGCGCTTGATCCAACCTGAGCGACCCGACCAATCCAATGGTCTAGAGATCGGTGCCGCCAGAGTTCAGGTTCAATTACTCTTCGCGCCTCGTTCCATTTCCTCTCTGTGCTTCTTTTCCTCGCGTGCCATTTCGGTTTGGTGTTTCTCTTCTTCCCGTGCCATCTCTTCTTTGTGCTTGCGCTGCTCACGTTGGAGTTTCTCCGAGTCCTCCAGGAGTTGCCCTTTTTGTTTCCGCTCCTCACGCTCCGCTGCATGTTTGTCCCTCTGGGCCTGCCGTTCCATTTCGTGCCGCTTTTTTTGAGCGTCCCGTTCCATCTCCATTTTCTGTTTTTCGGTTTCCTTGGCGGCTTTATCCATTGGGTCTGCAAGGGAAGGCAGTGGTGCGTTGAATGACAGGCAAAGGAAGAACAGACTTGCTGCAAACGTCCATCTCAATCTCATAGCGCCTCCTCAATGTCCTGTTTACGACCATACCTTGAGGTTCTCCAGCATGAAGCTAGCGCGAACCCTAGGAAGTGGTGAAGTCACTTTCCATCTCTCGTGGCTATGTCTTCTGTCCAGCCATCTGTTCAAAAAATGCCTGACCTCGCTTCTTCATCTCCTCGGGAGCAACATCCTCTTTGTGTGTGGCGATCGTCCACTGGTGCCCGAAGGGGTCCGACACCGTGCCGGCGCGATCGCCCCAGAACATGTCGGCCACCGGCATCACCGATTTCGCACCCGCTGCCATGGCTTGATTAAAAACTCGGTCGACGTCTTGGACGTAGAGATAAAGGCTGACCGTCGTGGCACCCAGGCTCTGCGGCCCCGGACAGCCGTTTTGCGGATTTTCCTCGCCGATCATCACGATTGAATCGCCAATCTTGACCTCGCCATGCATCAGGCGTTTGCCGTCTGGCATCATGAAGCGGCCACGCTCCTCGGCGCTGAACGCCTTTTTGTAGAACTCCATTGCCTGCACGCCTCCCCGAACCGCCAGGTGGGGACTCACCGTGTGATAACCCTGTGGAATCGGTTGTACTCGGGTGACCATGCTAGCCTCCTTTTCATGGTGGAATGCCTGTCGACGAAATCTAAATTGTATAGGAGCGACGCAATTGAAAGGATACTGGAAGAAACTACAGTAGGGGTTTCCCGAGGCGGTCGGGGGGGCAGCGACACGGGCAACTCTTACCGGCTGCGGTCACAGCGAACTCGACCGCCTGGATGCCAACTTGCCCAAGCATCGGTTTGGGAGATTGTTCCTCACGAGCAGAGGAATGATCCGGTCGGATT
>Ga0075419_10000738_pt1 | contig 20896 bp, 20 predicted proteins | sample SoiMetdeltSBSDD3_FD_76900 | JGI IMG/M metagenome (GOLD analysis project Ga0075419, IMG submission 76900) | Bulk soil microbial communities from a Populus tree surrounding site in Tennessee, USA - Soil MetaG P. deltoides SBSDD3 | ecosystem: Environmental > Terrestrial > Soil > Tree plantation... | reverse complement strand
TTATGTCAACCAAATTGAAGATTATGGAGGCGTTTATCGTGATTCAGGAAATGTGAAAGACTGTTTCAAGATATTAAAAGATCATGGGGCCAACACGATCCGTGTACGTTTATGGCATACGCCTGCCTGGATAGGGAATTTGAATAACGGCAAAATGTATTATGATATGTATGGAGTAGAAAAATCAATTCGTCGAGCAAAAGAATTGGGCCTGGCTGTTAATCTGGATATTCATTACAGTGATCGCTGGGCTGATCCACAGCGCCAGGAAACACCAGCCGCGTGGGCTGGTTTGCCATTAAATGTTCTTAGCGATTCTGTTTACAAGTATACAATTGCAATCTTAAATTATTATAAGAGTAAAAATCTTACACCTGAAATGGTGCAGGTGGGCAATGAAACAAATAACGGAATGTGCTGGCCTGTTGGTAAAATTGTCAATAACAATTTTGCTGATTATGCTGTGTTATTAAAAAGCGGTATCAAAGCTGTCCGTGATTTTTCTCTTACCTCTTCCATAAAACCAAAGATCATTATTCACGAAGCACAATTACAATCTGCAGGTTGGTGGATGAAAGGAGTTACCAGTGAAGGAGTGAGTGATTATGACATAATTGGGCTTTCGCATTATACCAAATGGTCATCGGTAAAAACAATGCAGGGAGTTACAGATACCATACGCAAACTTGTAACTACTTATGGAAAAACCGTAATGGTAGTAGAAACTGGTTATCCGTGGACAACAGGAAATGCGGATGGCTATAATAATATTTTTTCACCAAATGATGCGGCACCAGGTTATACAATTTCTGCAGATGATCAGTACCGCTATTTAAAGGACCTTACACAGGCGGTAATTAATGGCGGTGGAAAAGGCGTTCAATATTGGGAACCCGCATGGATCACATCGCGACTTAATGATAGCTGGGGAGTTGGCTCAAGCTGGGATAATGTTACCTTATTTGATTTTAACGGAAATGTTTTAAAAGGAGCTGATTACATGTGCCACCCCTATAAATTCTGATAACATGGACCGAACCTACTGGGAAAAAATTGCACCGGATTATAATGAAGAGATCTTTGATGTTTTGAAAAATGACAGCAAAGGAATAATTGTTTCTGCGATAAAAACAGTCGCCTCAAAAAAGAAAACTGTCATAGACATTGGTTGTGCAATTGGAAAATGGATACCTGTTCTCTCTCCCGCTTTCAAAAAAGTTTATGCAGTTGACATTTCAAAAGAAAATCTTGAGATCGCTAAAAAACTTTATCCTGAATTTACCAATGTAGAATACGATCGAATAGATATGTCAAATCCCAAAGCCAAAATGCCTTTGTGTGATGTTGGCATTTGTATAAATGCCATACTCACTGATTCATTAAAAAAAAGAAATGCATTTTTTAGCAACCAGGAAAAATGCATAAAGAAAAATGGTTATCTGATCCTTGTAATCCCTTCACTCGAATCTTCAATGTTAACATCTATGATCCGTCAACGATGGGATCCTGATAAAGATGCAAATGGTGTTATCAATAAAAAGAAAAGCTCATTCCAACTTAAAAATATTTTGCAAGGCAATGCAGATATTGACAGTGTTCCTACCAAGCATTATTTGCGAGAAGAATTGCAAATTCTTCTCTCAAATGAAGGATTTAACGCAGAAGATTTTCAGAAAATAGAATATGAGTGGAATACCGAGTTTTTAAAGCCGCCAAGATGGTTAAAACAACCAAAACCATGGGATTGGATGGTAGTGGCGAGAAAGTCCTGAGTCGAGAGTTCGGAGTCATGGGCTCAAGACTATTGACTATCGACTCCTGACTATCGACTCCGAACTACTTTCCCCACCTGTGGAAAATTTTAACCGCTTTTCATCGTTATTAAAATAGACATTTACAAAACCCAATGCCACCAATGGAAACCACAAAAGAGTTATCCGCACTTTTTACCCTCATCGATGATCCTGACGAAGAGGTCTTCGGTGCCGTATCAGAAAAAATCATTGACTACGGCAAAAACATTATTCCAAGTCTTGAGCACCTATGGGAAACCATCCCCGATGAAAATGTACAGCAAAGAATTGAATTGCTAATTCATCGCCTGCATTACCGTGATCTCAATGAAGACGTCAGACAATGGAACATTTCAGGTCATCATGATCTGATGCTTGGCGCCTTATTAGTATGCAAGTTTCAATATCCTGACTTAGCTACTGCACCAGTATTGCAGGAAATAGAAAAGATCCGCAGAAACATCTGGCTTGAATTGAATAACTATCTTACCCCCCTTGAACAAATAAATATTGTTACCAGCATTCTTTATAGTTATTATGGATTGAAAGGGGGTGAAATAAATTACCAGGAAAAGAATGAGTTTTTAATTCATAAAACACTGGAAGCAAAAAGAGGCAACCAACTTAGCAATGGTATATTATATCTCGTGCTTGCCGAGTTGCTCGATATTCCCGTGAAAGCCGTTTCAATTCCAAAGCAATTCGTTCTCGCTTATTTCAAGCATGGCTACAGCGATGAGAACTTGGAGAACCCACAGGAGAAAATTGAATTTTATATTGATCCGACCAGCGGGCAAGTATTCACACATAAAGATGTAGCAAGTTATTTTAAAAGGATCTCTGCAGAGCCTGCTCCTTCATTTTTCAAACCACAAAATAACCGTTCTGTTATTAAACACCTGCTTGAAGAAAGCAGCAAATGTTTTACTGACGAAAAGGATCTGTATAAACAAAAAGAATTACAGGATTTGGCTAACTTACTGGACTAAATAAGACTTATGTCCGTCATTTCCTGGAGCGATTTCGAAAAGATTGATATACGTTGCGGTACTGTTATTGATGTGAAAGATTTCCCCAAAGCAAGAAAACCATCTTACCAGATCTGGATCGATTTCGGAGCGGAGATCGGTATAAAAAAATCCTCAGCACAGGTTATTAATTATTATAGAAAAGAAGACCTTCTCAATAAGCAGGTTATTGCTGTAATTAATTTCCCTCCCAAGCAAATTGCCGACTTCTTCAGCGAATGTCTTGTACTGGGTGTTTATGATGAAAACAATCATGTAATTTTATTGGAACCCGAAAGGGCCGTTAAAAATGGACAACGCATCGGCTAAAATACCTGAGATAGTTTCCTATACAACTTACTATCATTCGCCCGTCGGATTACTTAAAATTTCCGGCACCGAAAATTATATCAGCGAAGTTTCTTTTTTTGATAAGATTCAAAAGGTTGATAACAGAAAGAAAAATCTCCCCCCACTGATGATACACTGCATTGAGCAATTGATCCAATATTTTCAAGGCGAAAGAAGAGTTTTTGAATTACCGATCCATCAGCCCGGCACAGCATTTCAACAGGAAGTTTGGAACGAATTGATGACGATCCCTTATGGAAAAACGATCAGCTATCTCGAGCTGGCCAGAAAAACAGGTGATACAAAAGCTACAAGAGCTGTTGCAAATGCAAATGGGAAAAATAACGTTGCTATTATTGTTCCCTGCCATCGTGTTATTGGCTCTAATCGTGAATTGGTTGGTTACGGTGGCGGACTATGGAGAAAGAAATGGTTGTTGGAGCATGAAGCAAAGGTGGCGCATGGAGTACAGACGCTTTTTTAGTTTAGGAGGCACCTAATCTCTGGTTAAATCTTCACTTGTAAATCCAAGAGGTAATAACTGACTTGCCTTTTCAAACACAAATATTTTTCCTTCAAGTCCTGCAAGAATTAGCCTGATCGGTTTCTTTACACGAATCTCATATTCCTGCAATGACTGGCGGCACATACCGCATGGCGCTATTGGCTGGCTACTGTTCCCATTTCCGCTATGATAACTGATAGCCATTGTTTCAATCGCAATTTCCGGGTATAAGGTAGATGCTGATGCTAACAAAACTCGTTCTGCGCAAATGCCTACCGGATAAGATGCATTCTCCTGGTTAGTACCGGCAACTATTTTACCATTTACAAGTTTTGCAACGGCACCGACAAAAAAATTAGAGTAAGGTGCATAAGCTTGCTTTGTTACTTCACGGGCTTCATTCAGCAACCAGGCATCTTCCTTGGCCAATTCGTTGATGTCATCAAAAACTTTATAACTGATCTCGATTTTATTTTCCTTCATGTCGATTAAGTTAGTTCATTTTACGAAGACAACAAATCCCGCATGATGCGGGATTATTGAAAATTATTTTACAAACCTGAATAACCTGTTCCATCGCGGGCCACCATCCCAGCTAAACCATATGAGCCATGCTTTACCAACAACCCTGTCTTCAGGAACAAAACCCCAATAACGGCTATCTTGTGAGTTATGCCTGTTATCACCCATCATCCAGTAATAATCCATTTTAAATGTATAGGAAGTAGCTTCTTTTCCATTTAAAAAGAACTTACCGTTATTCATGTAAAAATCATTGTGTTCATAAACACGAATAGCTCTTTCGTAAACAGCATAATTCTCCGGCGTCAAGATAAGCTGCCCCCCTTTTTTTGGTATCCATATTTTACCATAATTGTCGACCGACCATTTATGTAGGGTATCGTAAGGAAAAATATCCTGGGGTCTTACAATGCTGTCAATATAGGGTTCGATCTTACTTATTGCAGGTGATTTTTCCAGGATCGCTTTTTCAGCAGCGGTCATATTTACCAGGTACGTGTACTTTCTTTGTTCCATATCTGAGCTAAGATCTCCTTCATTCATCATAATGCCGAGGTCTTCGAGTGAAGCTTCGTCAAGACTAACATTATTTTTTGTCTCAACACCATATTTCCTGGCTGAATTTGCAGGTGTCTCCTGTTTCGCACCATTCACATAAACATCTCCCCTGATCACTTCGAGTGTATCACCTGCAATACCAATACAACGCTTGATATAATTGTCAGACTTATCAACCGGGTGTACAACAATAGGAAACACATCAGGGCTTCTCAAAATATCGATAGCCTGCGGGTCACCGGCATCTGCATATCGTTTGATCTGATAGTATGGTTTTCCGGATTCGAAACCTTCTTTATGAATGACAGTATCACCAGCCGGAAAATTAAATACGACAGCATCGCCTCTTTTCACTGGTCGTGCCCACCAGCGTATATAGGGAAGCTTGATAGCTTCAGAATAAGATTTATTACCTACGCCAGGAATATAATTATGTATAAATGGAATTGATAGCGGTGTAATGGGTACTCTTGGGCCATAACTGATCTTACTTACAAAAAGAAAATCATTTACAAGTAACGACTTTTCCATTGAACCGGTTGGGATCGTATAGGCTTCAAAAATAAAAAGACGGATAAGAGTAGCAGCAACAATAGCAAAGACTGCCGCATCAACCCATTCACGTATCCCTGATTTTTTATGCTTCAACGCTACTTCTGCACCAATGAATTTCGTATCCTTTTTATTCGCCATATATGGAAAGTACAACGGCGCAAGTAAGGCAGCTGCCGCATGATCCAGGAAAGAGAATTTTCCAAAGATCTTTGCAAACTCAATAAAAATGCCCATGCTTATGAACCAACCGCCGACAGGTATCAATTGCCAGAAAACCCAATGCTTTGGCCGGTGAGCCAATTCTTGCATTACCCACGTATTATAAAATGGAACAAACGCTTTCCATGCAGGCGCGCCGGCTTTTTGAAACAATTTATAAAATCCAAATGATGGAAGAAAAACTATAAGGGTACCGATCAGGTAGATGATGAATAGGTGCTGTAAAGGCATTCAGTGATTTTTAATGCGGACAAAGATAATGTTTACCGTTTATTTCATTTAGGAGAGGTATTGATAAGCGGCTACCCCGGTTTATAAGTCTACAAAGGAAATGTTAATGATTATAGTTATTTAGGAACTACATAAGATTTTACATCTTCTGCAGAAATAGATTTACCAGAAAGAATGATCAATCTTTCCACTACGTTTCGTAATTCACGGATATTACCCGTCCAGTCATACTCTTTTAACAGATCGATTGCGTCATCGTCAATATTCTTTTTTGCAACGCCATATTCATTACATATATCCGCGAGAAATCTATCAACAAGTAACGGGATATCATCTTTTCTTTCATTGAGTGACGGCACGTGAATTAAAATAACGCTTAAGCGATGATAGAGATCGAGACGGAAACGTTTTTCCTCTACCTCTTTCAAGAGATCTTTATTCGTCGCGGCAATAACTCTTACATCCACATTAATATCTTTATCCGCTCCTACCCTTGTTATTTTTCCTTCCTGTAATGCCCGCAATACTTTTGCCTGTGCGTTCAAACTCATGTCGCCGATCTCATCAAGAAATAAAGTACCGCCGTTGGCCTGTTCAAATTTTCCGATACGTTGCTTTATGGCAGATGTAAAAGACCCTTTTTCATGACCGAACAATTCGCTTTCGATCAGTTCGCTTGGAATGGCTGCACAGTTCACTTCTACTAATTGACCGGAAGCACGGCTGCTTCTTTCATGTACCCATCGTGCCACCAGTTCTTTACCTACTCCATTTTCGCCGGTAATCATTATTCTTGCCTCTGTCGGCGCTACTTTTTCAATCGTTTCTTTTATCTTTCTTATAGGTGCCGACTCACCGATCATTTCCTGGACACGATTAACCTTTCTCTTCAGCACTTTTGTTTCAGTTACCAAAGAGCTTCTGTCCATTGCATTGCGGATAGTAATAAGCATTCTGTTAAGATCAGGCGGTTTGGATATATAATCAAAGGCCCCTTTTTTAACGGCATCAACAGCTGTTTCAATATTGCCGTGTCCGGAGATCATGATCACTGGGACATCGCTGTTTGCCTCGCCGGCTTTTTGTAAAAACTCAATACCATCAAGCTTTGGCATTTTAATATCACAAAGCACAACGTCGTAAGATCTTTCTTTGAATTTTTTTAATCCTTCTTCACCATCACCGGCTTCATCCGTTTTATAGCCTTCAGCAGAAAGGATTTCTGTCAGGGCCTTACGGATCGCCTTTTCATCATCTATAATTAGTATCTCAGCCATAATGTAAGGTTATTCAATTGGCGTGAAAATAGTTCAATTCATTAACATCTTAAAAAATCATTAACAAGCAAGGATATGGAAAAAAATGGTTGATGGTTCTTACCAAAAACCACAACCATGCCAACACAATTCAATTTGCTTTTACTAATATTATTCATAGCGATTTCTTGCGCCGATACAACAGGATCATTTAAAATAAACACAGGCCATGAAAAAACTGAAAATTTCCCGGATGAAATATGGGGAATTTCCTTACCACCGGGTTTTAGTTATGTGCATGGCGGTGATTCTGCATATTCAAAGTGGCTGTGCAGCCTGAGACTCAAAACAAGCAGATCGGTTTATTTATATAACGGAAGCTTGAAGGATAATCAGCATGTACAGTATGGTGTGCTTGATATTGATATTGGCAAAAAAGATCTTATTCAATGTGCCGATGCAGTAATGAAACTAAGAGCCGATTTCCTTTTTGAAAACAAACGCTATGCTGAATTAAAGTTTATTGCCACATCTGGTGATGACGTTTCTTTCGTACGATGGCTAAATGGGGTCCGGTGGAAGGAACAAGGAAACAGATTGGTCTCATTCAGCATAAATAAAAACAATACCGATGTTAAAAAAGAGTATAGCCTATTTATGGAGCTTGCTTTTTCATATTGCGGTACTTACTCCTTATCAAAACAACTTAAACCGGTAAATGATGTCGAATCAATTCAACCCGGTGATGTATTCATACAAGGCGGCTTTCCAGGCCACGCAGTTACAGTAATGGCGGTAGCAAAGAACAGCAGCGGAAAAAAAATTTTTCTTTTGTCACAGGGATATATGCCAGCGCAGGATATTCACATTGTAAAGAATTACATCAACCCTAAATTAAGCCCTTGGTATTCTTTTGAAGATATGTTCCCATTACACACCCCACAATGGAAGTTTGAAAGTGGGACTTTGAAACGATGGTAAATGGATCGGCGAGATTGCATTGCCTTTGGCGAGTGGCGCAAATAATAGAGGCCGGGTAGAAACCCAGCCTCGTTGTAAAATCCAATATCCTATGAAAAACCGAGGCGAAGATGCATATAAAAAGTCAAAACGTTGCACTACAACCGAAATTTTTTTCCAGATGCTTAAATTAATGACAGGAAATAAAAATCCCTGCATTCTTTACTAAAAATGCAGGGATAAATGTTGATAAATAAATATTTTATTTCTTCATGTACATAACATCCTTTACCAGTTTTACTGTTCGAGGTACGTCCGGCAATGCTGCTGCAACAAGATTAGGGGCATAGTGTAAAGGAGCATCTGCAGCTGTTATGCGACGTATAGGTGCATCCAGATAATCGAATCCTTCTTTCTGAATGTTATAGGCTAACTCAGTGGATACTGAAGCAAATGGCCATTGCTCTTCAACTATTATTAAACGATTTGTTTTTTTAACTGATTCAAGTACCGTCATCCAATCAAGAGGACGTATTGTACGCAAATCAATCACTTCAGCGCTGATCCCTTCTTTCTCTAATACATCAGCAGCACCAAGCGCCACTTTCATCATTTTATTAAATGAAACAAGCGTTACATCACGGCCAGGTCTTTTTACATCTGCTTTACCTAGTTCAATATAATATTCTTCTTCGGGCACTTCGCTTTTTTCGCCATACATCACTTCACTTTCCATAAATATGACCGGGTCTTCTTCATAGCGAATGGATTGTTTCAACAACCCTTTCGCATCATACCCATTACTTGGAGAAACCACTTTTAATCCTGGAATATTCGCATATAGAGCTTCAAATGCCGTTGAGTGCTGAGCACCCAATTGACCAGCCGAACCATTACCACCTCTAAATACAATGGGACAATTAACCTGACCTCCACTCATTGCCAGCATTTTAGAAGCAGTATTTAATATTTGATCTAAGGCCAGTACGGCAAAATTCCACGTCATGAATTCAACAATGGGACGCAAGCCGTTTTGTGCTGCCCCAACCCCAACAGCCGTAAAGGCAAGCTCGGAAATTGGTGTATCAATCACTCTTTTGGGTCCAAATTCAGCCAACATTCCCTGGCTCACTTTATAAGCGCCGTTATATTCCGCCACTTCCTCACCCATCAGAAAAACTCTATCATCACGCCTCATTTCTTCGTTCATTGCTTCACGAAGCGCCTCACGATATGCAATTGATCTTGCCATGTCATTTAAAATTTGAATCCGCCGGTTGGCAGGCCGCAAAAATAAGTGAGGATGTCAATATAACCTAAATGGACTGTGCTGCCCGGACAAAGGCCTCAACTTTACCAGCATCCAGCTTCCCCTCTGTCCTTACTCCACTGCAAACATCAACTCCAAACGGTTGTACTTTCTCAATTGCCTGCCGGACATTGTTTGCATGTAATCCGCCGGCAAGAAAAACCGGGACGTTCACTGCTTTAACGATTTCGCGACTTATTTCCCAATTGTGCACATTGCCGGTGCCACCCAATGATTTTGCTGCTGCTTTCGGATTTCCACTATCAAGCAACAACGCATCTACATATGGTGAAAGGCGAACAGCCTCTTCGATACTTTTTTCATCAATGACGTGAATAACCTGTACAATTTTTAAATGCGGTAAAGCTGTCCTGATATCAGCATAATCGCCTGTTGTTAATTCATCCACTATCTGCACGGTATTTGTATCCACCCTTTTTACATGATAAATTATTTCTTCCGAAGATTGTTCACTTGTTAAAAGGAAAGAAGCGATCGGAGGATGGATTGATTTTACAATTTCCGAGATCAACCAATCTGGAATCGGGCCGGGCCCGCTTGGCATTTTTCCAACCAGTCCAAGTGCATCTGCACCATGATTAATTGCAATTTTGGCTTCAATCAGCGATGAAATACAGCAGATCTTTATCCTTGTTCGCATAACGTTATAAAAATAAGTAAAAACAGTATGTTCCGTCAAAACCTATCGTGAATTGCCTACTCAGGATTACCGTATTCTTCCCTTGAGCATTTTCTATTGCATAAAGTCGACATGTCTTCTACTTTTACGAATCCGAACTATGTAAAACCCTAAAAAAAAATCCTCTTATGAAAGCATTTTTACTTTTCTGTATTTCTTCTTTTACTGTTTTAAGCATAAATGCACAAACAAAAGGCCCCAAAACAGGAGGTGGCTTTTCCAATGAATCACTTGCAGGTTCAAACAAATCCTGGGTCAGCGTTGAGAACGCTGAAGGCAGCGATGATGTTTATGCTGATTTCAGTAGTTTGAATACAGGTTCAAACAGCTTTACCGACTACATCCATATCAATAAATTCCAGCTTGACGTTCCCACCGGCAAGCTCATAAAGGGAATTGAAGTGACTGTTGAACGTTCTGATCCCGATCAAAACACTTCTGACTACAGTGTAAAAATTTTAAAGTATGATATCGTTACGGGCAATGAAAAATCAACGGGCATCACATACACTGCGACAGATAGCGAGATAACATTTGGTGGTCCTGCAGATTTATGGGGAGAAGTTTGGACGGATGATATGATCAATGATAATGGATTTGGAATTGCCATCGCAGCTCAGCGTATTGATGGTACCTCTGGTCCAACAAGCGGAAGGATAGATAATGTTACAATTACCGTTTACTATGAAGATCCTACTACTTTGCCGGTGTCACTTGTGAATTTTTCTGCAAAGAAAAACAACAAGTCGATTGATATCACCTGGACAACAGATATTGAAGCTGACATGAAGCATTACGAAATTCAGCGTTCTTCTGATGGACGAAATTTTTCGACTATTCAAACCATACACAGCAGGAATAGCGTAAGCAGGACTAGCTATGCGGTGTATGATAGTAAACCCTTAAATGGCATTTCTTATTATCGTTTGAAAATGATTGAAACGGATGGTAACACAACTTATTCAAGAATAGCTGTGGTACAGCTTAGAACTGGTAATTCAATTGCTGTTTACCCAACCATCTGGAAAAAAGGAACAGCTTTAAATATCAGCAATCCTAATAATGAAAAGCTCACAGCATATTTCTTTACGTCAACCGGTCAGCAGGCTGGAATATCTACAACCATTAATTCAACATTGGCAACAAACACATTAAATAATCAAAAAGGAATTGTTTATTATAAGATAATAAATGCGGATGGCCAGCAAATCGGCACCGGCAACTTATTGGCAAATTAACGACTCAAAGTTTTTTCATCAATAACCAATCTTTTTGCAGATCGTCGCCAAGTAGAAATACGTGCTCAGCAAATTTTTCAAACCCCCACTTTGCGTAAAAAGCAATAGCCCGGGGGTTTTTCTCCCATACACCCAGCCAGATAATTTCTTTCTTTAATTCTTTAGCAGTAAAAATACATTGACGCATCATTTGCTGGCCAACACCTGTTCCGATGTAAGTATTCACCGCATATATCCTGGCGATCTCGATTGAATCCTTATCTCCAAATTCGGGGAATTTTTTCCCTTCACGCATCCGCACGTAACCAACAGGCACCTCCCCATCAAAGGCCAGTAAAAAAGTATTACCGGGCTCAGTTACTTCTATGATAAGTTTTTCGCGGGTAAACTGTTCATTCATGAATTTCTCCATGTTCTCCTTTGTATTCACATACCCAAACGTTTCATAAAATGTTCTACGGCTAAGGTCTGCGATCAATTCAGCGTCTTCAGCATTGGCATAACGAATAACTAACTCTGGCATGGGCGCAAACTAAGCAAACAAATGAGAAGTAAAAAACTGTCCCGCCAAAGGCGGGACAAGTTTTTCATCATGGAATATATATGAAGAACTACTGGGTCAGTAATAATATTTTCTCCCGGCCCAGAGTGATTACACATTCAGTAACAAAAGTGATCATTAATGTTTTTGTTTATCCAGAAAAAACAATAATGATGCCGTTTAAAAAAAATGTTGAAAAATAAAAATGAAGTTTGGCCGCGAAAAGTAAGGTGGCCAATGGTCGTCCTTTTATTTATTGGTGGAAATATTACACTCAACTTTCCACTCACCATTTTGTTTCCGGTAAATAGAAGCCCATGCATAATGAGTAGTATCATTTAACGCTTTTCCCGAACTACCACGGTAAGTTAAGATCACATTTTTTTGCACAATAGCATAAGCAAGTGATGCGTCATCTGAAAAACGAATGATCGGTTCGGCAGTGTCATCCCATTTGATAAATTGAACGCTGCCAAAATAGTTACCTATTCTTTTTTTATGCAAATCTTTCGTATCTGTACTTACTTCTCCCCCGTTTACGGATATCATACCATCAGCAAGTTCCGAAATAAACATATCTACATTTCTTTCGAAATGTGCTTTACGTTCAGTTTGTAACATCGATAGAATTGTTTTCTTCTCTTTTTCAAGATCGGGTTTTGAATTACATGCTGCCAAAAACGATAGCAACAAGAAATTAGTCATATATTTCATGTTAAGGCTTATTTTCTGAATAATAAATGTAGGTAAATCAAAAAGAGAAGTGAATGAAATTAGGTGAACGGTATAAAATCTTTTAGGGTAATAACGCCTCCACCTATCAGGAAGTAACTGTGAACTGCTGTACAGACAAGGCATGCCTTGTCTCTTCCGCCTCATCTTTCCCTGCTCCACTCCTCATGTATCGGCTCGCCTCTTGAGCTTAGACCCTTATGTGTCCATACGTTATTATTTACACTGCCATCAAAAGATAATGAAGCACCAACCCGCGAACTATCCCTTGAAAAGAATTCAATATTCTCAGTGTACTTACCATTTGTGAAAGTATAGCTACCGCCACCGTTACCAAAGAACTCTTTTGTTTCAGTATGGATTGCCATCCATTGAAATCTTGTAGAAGAAAGTATTTTCCGTGTCTTCCTTGCTGACTTTTCTATTGGTTGTATTGAACCATCTCTCATTCTTCCTGTTATTCTCCAGTTGCCCGCAAGGTTTGCGTTACCATTGTCAACTCTTGCCCAGCTACTAACTCCGGTGCCGGCATCAAATTTTAAAGAATTGTCATTGATTGCAGCAGCAAAATGTCTATGTCCACCCACATTATCTTTTGATTCGGTATCGAATTCGATATTGGCATGCAGCTGCCCACCCGATTCAGAAAAAGTTCCACCCCATGTACGAATGAATTTTTTATTCGTCTTATCATAGATACTATAAGAAAAATATCCATCCTGGAAAACAAGCGTATGATCGATGCTTCCATTCTTTGCATGCCACGCACCTGTTAATGGTGCCTGGTTTTTTGCAGAATTAAAACTAACTGCGATGATCAAGACGATCGAGGCAATTACACAGGTAAAGAATATTTTCATAAAATCTGCTTAGTATGAAAGATACGAATAACTAAAAACATTTCATGCAAGGGTACAATCATCTCAAATTCATCGCGTCGTTAAATACCCGCCATATCGTTAAGTGAAAATAAAAAAGCTTCCCAACCAGGGAAGCTTCAAACAACTTACGTCAACATCTCCAAAGAAGTCATTTGACCTTTGGAAAAATTTCAAATTACAATGTCAAAGTCGTCAATCCGACATCTGTCACAATTCCTATTGTAACGGTAACATTATTTATTGTTTTATCAATATATCCATTATTACCATCTACGGTTACTGTCCATATACCGGGCGGTACACCACGAATAAGAAACTGACCGGTAACGGGATCAGGGATAGCATTTAAAATATCAACACCATTTGTTGCCTGCACAGTTGCGCCAGCTTCAACCGGCATAACAACTCCTTTTATTGCTCCGCTTGTTGCTTCAGTAAAAGTGCGGATCACGGGTTTAAGAATATGATCACCGGAACCGTTAACAACAATAGAACGAACCACATCAAAATCGATCCATAGTTTATATTCAATACCTGCAATTAGATCTGCATGAATATTGAACTTTAGTCCTGATTCCGATCCCGAAGGTACTTCCAATGGTAATGGTTCTACAACACCATTCACCACAATTGTGTTATTATCTCCAAGTATCAGTCTTAATTGAGAAATTTTACCCGCAGGCAATTCCATTGATGATAGAAGTTCTTCCATGCCATTGGTAAATTCAAGAACATCATAAATAGCAGGAGAAACTGCCATCGGCATAGTTTGCCAGCCACCTTCACCAGGATCCGAACTTGCTTTTACCTGGATACCGACCACCTCTATATTTACCGCATCATAATCGGCCGGAGCATCTGTGAGGTAAACTGTTAATCTTGATTTTCCTTCCTTTTTACAGGATGGCACAAACAAAATTGCGCCGCAAAAAACTAATACTAATGATAAAAAACGAATTGCTTTCATAAAGTAGAATTTAGTTCGACCTTTAAAAACAATAATAATGCCTTTATGCCAATTGTCTTAAAGATTAACTGCTAAAACGAAATTTTGACAGGTAAAAAAAGCTCTTCTTCGTATGAGTACTGCGACAATCTTCCTGATAAAATCAACATAGATTATCACAACTGAAAACTTTTTCAATTTTTCGAAATATCCAGGCTATCCTTTACACAACGAAACCCTAAATTGTTAGAAGCACTTTTTACTTCCCCTTTCCCACGACTGCCGGCCCTGTATCGTATGCAGTATTGATCGCTGCATAAAAATGAACCACCCCGGACGACTCTTTTGACAACATTGGGTTCATCAGGATCATAACTATCGGATGGTCCCTGCGGGTTTGCTGTTGAACTCTTTTGATAATAATCGGGTCTGTATAAATCATTACACCATTCCCATACATTTCCTTCCATATCATAAAGTCCAAATGCATTCGGAGAAAATGATTTTACAGGCGCCAAAAATTCAAACCCATCTTCTAAAGAATTCTTATCGGGAAAACTTCCCTGGAAAATATTTGCGATCCATTTCCCTGAAGGCTTGAGTTCCTCCCCCCAATAATAGTTTTGATGTTGCTTGCCACCTCTCGCTGCATATTCCCATTCAGCTTCTGTTGGTAATCTTTTCCCAGCCCATTTTGCATAAGCGACCGCATCTTCATAACAAACCTGTACCACGGGATCATGTGGTCTATTCATTACTGAACTTGAAGGCCCAAGCGGATGATACCAATCAGCACCGGCAACATATCTCCACCACTGTCCAGGATCTTTGAGAGAAACTTCTTTATCTGGCGGAGCAAATACAGGTGAGCCGATTACCAAATTTTCTTTTGCAACGTTTGGATAATCCGCAGGATTCAATGGACGCTCGGCTACCGTTATATAGCCTGTGGCTTTGATAAATCTTGCAAACTCTGCGTTCGTTATTTCATGTTCATCCATCCAGAAACCATTGACTTTAACTTCATGAACCGGCTGAGCGTCGGAAAATGCCGGATCATCAGAACCCATCAGGAAGCTGCCGCCATGGATCCAAATCATCTTTGGCTGGATTGAATCAGCAGTTAACTTGTCTATTATGTTTTTATTTACTGTAATTCCATGATCTGTTTCTTCTCTAATTTTTGTTTTGCAACTTAAAAGGAGAATGCAAAAAGATAAATGCACAACCAATTTCATTGACCCGCTAATATTCTCATCATGTGTGCCCATACAAACAAAAAAAAATTTGACTATTCGAATCGCATACAGTTCGAAATGAATAAAGTTTTGTCTTGTCAATAAAAAAAATATCAATGATAATCTTTTCCTGCGTCACTTTGTTTACATGACTCGAGCCAATCTGTCAGAATTTTCTTCAAATTATTAACAACATCCGTTTTTTCCTTGCTCAAATCATTTTTTTCATTTTTGTCTGCAAGCAGATCATACAATTCATAAGTAGTACCCCTGTTGGGGCTGTACAATTTAAACTGGTCGTCAATAACAGCTATTTGATTATTAAACTGGAAACATATCGGTGATGATCTTGTCACCTTACCCTGAATGAATGGAAAAATATTTATTCCATCTAAAGGCTTTACAAGATTTAATGGATTTAAATTTAGAATTGAGAGCAACGTAGGAAAAATATCTGTTGTGGTTACAGGTACATCTATTTTTCGATGAGCTTTTATAGAATCGGGCCAGACCAGGATTGCGGGAACACGGATGCCTCCTTCATATAAACTCCTTTTCCTGCCGCGAAAATCAAGCGCAGAACCCTGGTTCTTTCCCATCTTGCTATTCCCTTCGGGGCCATTGTCACTTTGGAATATAATAATTGTATTCCTGTCTACTTTAAGATCCCTGAGAAAAGAACGCAGTCTTCCGATCTGCTCATCCATTGCTGTGATCGCTCCATAATAATGTTGTTCTTCTTCAGAGTATTCCTTATAAAAATTTCTATACTGCTCACCGGTAATGACAGGCAAATGTGGTGTATGAAACCATATCACAGCGAAAAAATTCTTTTTTTCACTTTCGGATTTTTTTATGAATGGAATCACCCTGTCCATTATGATGCGTGAGTCGTCTCCTTGTAAATTTGAAGTTTCCTTTTGTCCCTCACCGATCCAGTATGAAGAGCCGATGGGTTCTCCAGCTTTTTTATTTCCTATTTCCACATCGTAATTCGCAGGCGTTACCAGTGGGTCCCAGGTAGCCACTCTTGCTTCAGTTGAGAACGAAACATCAAAACCATTCATCCAGGGTGGAGAGTAATGACTGCTGTCATGTAAACGACCACGGTTCCCATCCGTTTCTGCAGTGGTTAATGTACCCAAATGCCATTTACCAAAATGCCCTGTTGTATAATTTGCAGCTCTCAAAACTTCAGCGAGACAGAGTTCTTCTTTTTTCAAATGACCCACATTGGCTGAATAGATGCCATACCTGTAAGGATTACGGCCCGTTAAAATACTACCTCTTGTAGGAGAACAGACCGGAACAGAAACATAAAAACGGTTGAATTGGACGCCCTCTTTTGCCATTTTATCGATCGATGGCGTTTTGATGATTGGATTATTGTATCCTACATCACCGTAACCTAAATCATCTGCCATAATGAGTATGATATTCGGTATACTATTTTTTTGAGCCAACAAAGTTGTTGACGAAACCAAACTAATTATCAAGAACTGCAATGGCACTGAAAAGAATATTTTTCTAAAAAGCTGAATTAGATTTTTTGAACCAATTGATTTCATTATTGATTTATTTGTTTGCATTACCAGTGTTGAAGAAATAAAATTTATTTTCTATTGTCGCACCCGAACTCCTTGTTTTATTAGCGAATCAACTTGGTTTTTATATGGAGTAAATAATAAATCAGATGAATTTTTCTTTAATAATGAAGATAAGTTTTTAATTTCTTCGCGGTACCTGGTACCTTTTGCCAGGTTAATAAATTCATCCGGATCATTTGTGTAATTGTATAACTCAATTCCATCTTTTCCTTCATTCCATTCAGTATATCGCCATTTTTCGGTGCGGACACTTCTGCCCATGATGATCTGCCCATTCAATATTCTTGTTACTTGTGTAAATGCAGCTTTATTCCACGTTGAGCCAGGGTTTTTAAAAGGGAAACCAAACTTTTTCCTTGCAAACCCGCAGGCGCTGTTAATCCACATAACTCTGCAAGGGTAGGGTAAATATCTAACAGCTCTACTGTACGCCCTGACGATTTTCCGGCAGTGATATTTGGAACAGCAATGATCAGTGGAGTTCGGGCTGAATGCTCAAAAAGACTGTGCTTTTGCCATTGACCGTGTTGTCCTACATTATAACCATGATCGCTCCAGAATACGATAATAGTGTTATCAGTTAATTTTAAACGATCCAATTCATCTAAAAGTTTTCCCACCTGGGCATCCATAAATGATATAGAAGCATAGTAAGCCCTCAAAACTTCACGTCGTTGTGCTTCATCAAGCCCTAAATTTAAATCCTTTATAAACTTTGCGGCTTCTGGTTTATCGTTCCAGTCCGATGCAACTTCTTTTGGAAGCGGAACTTTGTCCAACGGATATAAGTCAAAATATTTTTTGGGAGCAACAAAAGGACAATGCGGTCTGTAAAATCCGACGGCTAAAAAGAAAGGATGGTCTTTGTTTTCCTTCATTAGTTGTATAGCCTCATTAGCCACCATCCCATCAGTTTGTTCATCATCACTGCCATCGGCAGCTAAATATGATAATGCACCACCCAATGGAATGTTTGGCGTGAGATTGGTTAATTTGCTTTCTTCTGTTTTATCTCTCCCTTTTGGATTTACTCTTTGGTTCCATGAAACAGAATCATCCATTCCATTTGTACCTATTTGAGTGGGCACACCATAATGAAATATTTTTCCAATTCTTGCGCTGTAATACCCGTTATTCATGAATAATTGTGGCAGTGTGATCGCATTTGGCAGTGTTTCTCTAAAATTTTTTTGAAGATTATAAACTCCGGTAACATCAGGCCGGTAACCAGTAAGTAAAGAAGCACGACTTGGATTACAAAGCGGATATTGATTATATGCACGATCGAACCGGGTGGCTCTTGCTACTAAGCGGTTCAAATTCGGAGTTTTTACAAAAGAAAAGCCATAACATTCCATGTCATTATTCAGATCATCGGAAGCGATGAAAAGAATATTGTATTTTTTCTTTTGAAGGTTTTGGTTTTTGTCTCTTTGACTGGTGTGGGACATAAATAAGACCGAACTAATAACCAATAACCAACTGTAGACCTCATAGAGTTTAAATGGTTTCATACTGAAGTCAGTTTTAAAGATTATTCCCTTATCACCGAATCCCGCAAATTTTGTCGACGTTCACCTAACAGAGGTTTAGCATTTATCTTAGGTAACCGTGCAGCCAGCTTCTTTTTTGTATCTGCGTATTTGGGATCCGATGCTAAATTTTTCCATTCATAAGGATCTATATTATGATCGTATAATTCTTCTGTTTTGTCACTATACTGGATATATCTCCAGCGTTCTGTTCTTATTGCATGATTATCTTTTCCAAATGTAGTAATTGAGGGATGGTCCCATGGCAGTTTCGGATTTTTTAATAATGGCATTATATCTACAGCTTCTAACTCGCCTTTTTTAGGAAGATTACAAAGGCCTATCAATGTTGGATAAATATCCATCAGGTTCACTGTTCTTTCGCAAACCGAATTTGGTTTTGTAATACCGGGAGCAACAAGTATTAATGGCACTCTTGTAGCTTCTTCCCACAGAGCAAATTTTCTCCAATGTTCTTTTTCACCCAAGTGCCAGCCGTGATCGCCAAAAAAGACAATTATTGTGTTTTGTTTATACCGGCTTTTTTCAAATGCATCCAGCAATCGCCCGAGCATGGCATCGGCAAAAGAAATGGCCGCTAAATAACCCTGTACGGCCTGCTTCCACTTATCATTTGCAATTATGAATTTATGATCTTCCATATTCTGGGTTGCTGCATTTACTTGCCCTTCCGGAATTCTTTTTGCCATACCGACACCAATAGGTGGAATATCGTCGAGATCATTGGCAGTTACTTTTGGAACTACGATCTCTGACAACGGATACATATCAAAATATTTTTGTGGCACCCACCAGGAAAGATGCGGACGTTTGATGCCGACTGCCAGAAAAAAAGGTTTCTCATGTTCTTCCTGCAAAAAATCAATTCCCCATTGCACATGTTTATAATCTGCCATGTCTTCATCTTTCACCTGAAGAGGCCCCCAATCGAAATTTCCAAAACCATTCACAGGCTGATTTCCCGGTGTTAATTGTCTTTGTTGTGGATAATACTTATTCCATGACGCGGAATCGTTATAGGAATCATGAAAGATCTTGCTAATACCAACGACCTTGTAACCATTTTGCATAAAGTACTGTGGTATTGTAATGGCAGTGGGCAGTGCACGACGCCAGGGTTCCCAGTTCTGATAAACACCCGACGTTGATGGCCGTACTCCTGTAAGCAGCGCTGCCCTTGATGGATTGCAAACCGGTGCAGGACAATAGGCTCTTGTAAAATTCATTCCTTGCTTGGCCAACTTATCAATATTTGGCGTCTTTACTCCTTTATATCCATCAAGCGGACCGATCCAATCATTCAGATCATCGACGGCGATGAAAAGTACATTGTACTTTTTCTTTCCCTGGGCGAAACCCGAATAGTTAACCAACAATAAGACGAGGGTAAAAATTAATGACTTTATCGATTTACTCGTAAGCATAACATAATTTTTTAATAAAAGAACTCAGGAATAATATTAGACCGCATAAAGATCTTGAACTATATCACTGGTTATTGCTCGCCGAAGCATCCATACGCGGAGCCGGGTTCGCATCAGTTTTTGGAAGCCACTCGGCAAGTTTTTTTATCGTCTCTGCATGTTTTGGATCCTTTGCCAGGTTATTCCATTCATATGGGTCAACATAATGATCGTACAATTCTTCGCCACCATCATCATATCTTATATATCTCCATCGTTCAGTTCTTACAGCATGATTTCCTTTTCCCATTGTAGTAACTGATGGATGATCCCATTCAAGTCGTGGGTTCTTTAATAATGGTGTAATATCTGTTGCTTCTATGCCTTCCTTTTTCGGAAAATTGCAAAGAGTAATCAATGTCGGATAAATATCCATCAGGCTTACTGTTCTGCCGCATGTTGAGCCTGGCTTCGTAATTCCCGGCGCACTAATTATTAAAGGGCTATGTGTTGTGCTTTCCCATAATGCAGCTTTGGTCCAGTGACGTTTTTCTCCAAGGTTATAGCCATGGTCGCCAAAAAAAACGATGATCGTATTCTTTGCGTAAACACTTTTTTCAAAGGCATCCAGTAATCGGCCTAATTGTGCATCAGCGAACGATATAGAAGCAAGATATCCTTGCACGGCCTGTTCCCATTTTTTATTTTCAATTACAAATTGTTGCAGATCGCCATTATATCTGACCTCTCCATGTCCACTCGCCATCCTCCTTCCAAGGTTTGGCAGATCG
>Ga0075419_10000733_pt1 | contig 20953 bp, 21 predicted proteins | sample SoiMetdeltSBSDD3_FD_76900 | JGI IMG/M metagenome (GOLD analysis project Ga0075419, IMG submission 76900) | Bulk soil microbial communities from a Populus tree surrounding site in Tennessee, USA - Soil MetaG P. deltoides SBSDD3 | ecosystem: Environmental > Terrestrial > Soil > Tree plantation... | reverse complement strand
CGCTTGCCCCATGCTTTCTGTGCTGTTTCTTTCATTGTTTGTTCAATTGTTTGCATTGTAATATAATTTGTAAAGTTAATTTTTATGTTGTCATCATTTGTAATCCGACTCAGCTTTCGTTGTTTCCAAATTGCTGCTTTGTCACGCAATTTGCTCACTTGTACGTTCGGTAATTCTATTCAGCTCAAACCCCTTTTTCCCTTCAATAGTTCGCTAATTGTTACCCGTTGTAAAATATATAGTGCCCAAAAAAACAAACTAAAAAAACTAAAAATTATCATGAATAACATATTTGAATTCTTCCGTCTAGCAATGTTATAATAGGACACCCCATCTTTTTCCAACCCATAAATATCTTTTCCAGCCCCAAACGTCAACACATATTGATACCATTTTCTTATATAAATGGTAACCACATCTCCTTTTTCTATTGCATCGATATAAGCACCGCGATTAACATAATCAGAAACGCCAAATGTGCCCTTTACATTTTCGAGCCTGATCATCGTTTTTTCACATGTCGTTGCAGAGTACATTGTACCCGGACACTTATAGGTCTTAACCACCACTTCGGATACTTTGCCTGTCACCTTTTTAAGATTCTGTTTTTGTACAAAAAAGAATTCAACAGCATTTCCCAAAACAATCAATGGAAAAGCGATAATCAGAATTTTTAAAAAGCCATCGCCCCTGTTAATTTTCATTTTTATACCTTCTTCTCTTCCTGTTAATTAAGGGCTAAAGCCCTTGAGAGTTTTCTGCTTCTTTCTTCCCCGGCCTGAAGACCGGGGCCATTTACGCAAACTCTTCAACCTAAGTCTCTCCGCCGCGGAGGACAGGGCATTACTTGATGATCCTTTTGATCTTATTCGCCCCTTCAATCAATTCTTTCAAATACTCATAATTCTCTTTCTCCAAACAACTCTTAAACTTTCTTAACTGGGAAATATGTTCATTTAAAACATCCAAAACATTTTCCCTGTTCTGCATAAAGATGGGTACCCACATGGCCGGGTTGCTTTTGGCTAATCTTACAGTACTCGCAAAACCGGCAGATGCCAACTCAAAAATGGCATCTTCCTCTCTTTCCTTTTCCAATACTGTATTCGCTAACGCAAACGAGGTAATATGAGAAATATGACTAACATAGGCAACATGCAGATCATGTGCTACCGCATCCATTTCCAGCAAATGCATTCCTATTTTCCTAAACATATTCTTTGTCCATTCCAATGCATCCTCATCGCTTTCATTGGCATTGCAAATGATCGCCGCTGTATTTTCAAATGCGCCATGAACTGCAGCCTGCGGGCCGCTGTATTCTGTTCCCCACATCGGGTGACTTGCGACCAACCTTTTCCTTTTCGGATGGTTTTTTGCCACATTGATCAATTGCTCTTTTGTAGAACCAAGATCGATCACAATTTGTTTTTCAACTTTATCAAGAATGGTTGGTAATAAGTTTATCATTGCGTCGACAGGAATGGCCAGGACAATGACATCCGAGTTATGGATTGCTTCATCCAGGTCCATGATCTCATCTACCAGGCCCAGTTCCAATGCTTTTTTCTGGTGGTCCCTGTTTGAATCAACACCGATCAGTTTACTTGCCAAACCTTTTTCATTTAGCTGCAAGGCTAATGAGCCTCCTATAAGACCGACTCCTATTATTGCAATTCGTTTTCTTTCCATGAAATAATTATTAATTAATAATTATTGATTATTAATCCCATCTTCTTTGTGTTCTTCGTGCATACTTCGTGTGCTTTGTGGTACAAAGGGACACGAAGGACACCAAGAACCACCAAGGACACAAAGTGTTTGATCCGATTTATCACCTACTCTGTCTTTCACGATAAATTCTTAATTCTGTTAATTGCCTCTTCAAATTTTTCAACTGTTGCACATAAACTTACCCTTATGTATTTATCTCCTGAATCACCAAATATGCCTCCCGGCGTAATAAACACATTTGAATTATACAACACCTCATCACTCAACTCGTACCCATCTTTATATCTCGAAGGAATTCTTGCCCATACAAACAAGCCTGCCTGTTCTTTTGAAAATTTACAATTCAACAACCCAAGTAACTCAAATATTTTAATTCTTCTTTCATCATAAATCCTGTTCACTTCGTCGTGCCAATCTTTTCCCAGTGTCAACGCTTTTGCAGCTGCTAACTGCACAGGCAGAAACATTCCACTATCCATATTGCTTTTGAATCGTAACACTTCTTCAATTCTTTCCTTCGCACCACAAAGCATTCCCACTCTCCACCCGGCCATGTTGTGCGATTTGCTTAAAGAATTCAGCTCGATCACACAATCTTTTGCATCTTGTACACTCAATAGGCTCATCGGGTTATTATTCAGAATAAAACTGTAGGGATTATCATGAATGATCAAAATATCATTTTCCCTTCCAAACGCAACCAGTTTTTCAAACAATGCTTTTGATGGCGATCGACCCGTTGGCATTTGCGGGTAATTGACAAACATGAGCTTCACCTTCTTCAACCCTTTTCTTGAAAGCTTTTCCAAATCAGGTTCGTAATTATTTTTTTCCCGCAGTTTATAGTCCCTGCATTTACCGCCGGCAAGCATTACCGCACTTCGGTAAGTCGGGTAACCAGGATTTGGCACCAATACTTCATCACCCTTGTTCAGGTAAGTCATACAGATATGCATGATACCTTCTTTACTTCCAATCAAAGGGAGTATTTCAGCATCAGGATTCAAATCAACATGGTACCATTCTTTATACCAGTCGCCCATGGCTTTTCTCAAAACTGCAGAACCCTTATATGACTGGTATCCGTGTACACTGGGTTTTACACTTTCATCCTGCAAGGTTTTTATTACCTCCGGGTGCGGTGGCAGATCAGGACTACCAATACCCAGGTTGATGATGTTCCTTCCCTGTTTATTCAGTTCTTCGATCTCTCTCAGCTTTTGAGAAAAATAGTATTCGCCAATGCCTTCTAATCTTTTTGCGGTTGTTACCATTCTAATACATTTATTAATTATCCATTATTCATTCTTAATTGCTACTTCCATGCGCCGCGACGATACACGCCATAGATCTTTACCTCTTCCGTTATCGGTTTTATTTCCTCAATCACTTTCTCAAACTGATCAATGGTATCAAACTCCATATCCGCATGGAAACTGTATTTAAAATCACTGCCAGGAATGGGAAAGCTTTGCAGCTTACTAAGATTAATTCCACCCTCAGCAATTTTAGTGAGCACTTTCGCCAAACTTCCTCTTGAATGATCCGTATGAAAATTTACCGATGCTTTATTGGCATCGCTTACCGGTTGCGCCATGTCCTGTCTTTGCAAAACCAGGAATCTTGTATAATTATTTTTTAATGTCTGGATGTTCGGCGCCAACACATCTAACTGAAATAATTCTGCAGCAAGCCTGCTTGCAATAGCAGCAATATGTTTGCTTTTATGCTGGTGAACGTGTTTGGCGCTTAGCGCTGTGTCCTCCGTTTCTACCAGTTTCCATTTATGCTTATCCAAAAAATCGTAACACTGTTGCAGTGCCATGGTATGTGAATGCACTTCGCGTATATCTTCCAGTTTCACACCCGGGTTTACCAATAAATTCTGCCTGATCTGCAAATAGATCTCGCCAATAATTTTAAGATTGGATTTTTGAAGAAGATTATAATTAGCAAGTATACTCCCGGCAATTGAATTCTCAATCGCCATTACACCGCCATCACTTTCTTTTTTATTCGAAGCGATCCTGATCAACTCTTTAAAGGTCGCGCAAGGAATTACTTCCGTATCCTTTCCAAAGAATTGTTGTGCTGCCACCTGGTGAAAACTGCCTTCGTAACCCTGTATAGCAAATCCCTGCCGTCCACCTGGTGCGGCGGATCTTGCATCCGCATTAACCTCGCGTGTTATAGATTTTTCCTGATCTGTGGTCATCTTAGTGGTTTCAATTTTTATTTCTGCCCCTATTGCCGTTTTGGGGGTTGGGGTATCAAAAAAAAGTCCCGGCTTTTTGCCGAGACTCTTTATGTTGATTCCTTGTTTTTAACTCAATAAGCTTTCAACAAAAGCAATCCCGGCTTCTGGCTAAAGAAATAATAAAAATAAAACCAGCGATATGCTTTTGCGATTGTCATTAGATTTCAAAAATAAGTATTCATTGATAACAAGCAATGTTTTTATTCAAAATATTTAACCTGAACAATTGTTTGTCTGAATGAAATCTCCAACAAACGATAACATTTAAATATGCCTTCGTATGGTTTGCCACGGAGACGCGGAAAAAGAATTCCGTGCCTCCGTGGCGATTTTATTGTCCTTTTCACCCATCAGCGGTTGGAATGCTTGTGACCTATGGAGAAAAAAAGCCATCCGCCTTTCGGCGAACGGCCTCTAACGATTGCTTGCCATATGAAAAAATCTTACTTAGCAGCTGAAGAAGGAGCTGCATCAGTTGTAGAAGGTGTTGTTGTAGTTGGAGCAGCTGCATCAGTCGTAGATGGTGCTACGTCTGTTGTAGTAACAGTCTCGGTTGTAGCTGGTGTAGTGTCAGTTGTAGATGTTGTTTCGTTACTGTTACAAGCTGCAAAAGCTGTAGCAATTGCTAAAACTAAAAAAAGCTTTTTCATGTTTCTGTTTTTTTGATTTTGTTTAAACAAATAAAATATGACATTTATACTTGTTTTTTAAAAAGGTAACCCCGCCCGGATAGTTTTTTTTAATTTTCTTTGGGTTACTATTTCCAAATATTTGTATTAAAACTTGCGGCGTGACCCCTGATATCAAAGAAAAAGAGTTGCTAAAAGGACTGGCTTTGGGTGACAAAAAGGCGATCGAGACCATTTATAAGGACAATTTTAATATGGTTCAGAGCCTGGTTATCAATAACAACGGATCCGCACAGGAGGCAAAGGACATTTTCCAGGAAGCAATGATCGTGTTGCTGGAAAAATCAAGATCGGCAGATTTTGAGCTCAATTGCCAGATCAAAACTTACGTTTATTCGGTTTGCCGGAGGATCTGGTTAAAAAGATTACAGCAGTTTAACCGCTATTCCGGAGAAATAGAGAGCATGGTGGCAACCGTACCGGTTGAAGAGGATCTGGAAGAATATGAAAGACGCGACCAGGAATTTGCGATGATGGAAAAGGCAATAGCGAGTCTTGGCGAACCATGTAAAGGTCTTATTGAAGCGTTTTATATTCAAAAAAGAAACATGCAGGATATAGCCAGCCAATTTGGATATACGAATGCAGACAATGCCAAAAACCAGAAATATAAATGCCTGATGAGATTGAAAAAATTATTCTTTGCTCAATATAAAAATGGTAAGTGATGGAAGACATTCAAATACTCGATGCTGTTGAACGTTATATCCGCGGTGAAATGAAACCGGATGAGCGGGTGCATTTTGAACAATTGCGTAAGAAAAATCCTGAAGTGGATCAACTTGTAGTTGAGCACACTTTATTTATTCATCAAATGAATGAAGTAGGTGAACAACGCAAGTTCAAATCAACATTGAATGAAGTGCATACTGATCTTGCTGAAAAAGGATTGATCAATTCTGATAAGCTGACCGGTAAAGCAAAGGTGGTTTACCTGTGGAAGAGATATAAACGCGTTGCTGCTATTGCCGCAACGATCGCCGGAGTTACAACCATTACAGTAAGTCTATTGGTTTGGTCGCTTACTCCTAAGGTACCCGGAAATGAATTCGTAAAGCTTAGTCGTGACCTTGACAATCAGAAAAAAGATCTTGATAACCAGAAAAAAATCACCACCAAGCTTTCACAGGATATTAATGTTGTTAAAAATGCGGTGGATGAAAAGATTGCATCAAAAATTCCTCCGATCACCTATAAAAAAGGTGGTACAGGCTTCCTGATCGACACCAAAGGATATCTCGTTACCAACGCACATGTTGTGGAAGGTGCAAAAAATATCGCTGTAGAAAGAGCGAATGGCAAAGATTTTAACGCTGAGGTTGTGTTTACAGATAAAGAAAAAGACCTTGCGATCCTTAAGATCAAAGACCCTGATTACAAGTCTGCGGGCCCTATTCCTTACTCAATTAGTAAATCTTCGGTCGAATTAGCTACACGAATATTCACGCTGGGATACCCGATCGATAATATAGTATATGGAGAAGGGTACCTGAGTTCAAGAAGGGGTTTTCAAAATGATACTGCCAGCTACCAAATAGAAATATCAGCCAACCGCGGAAATAGTGGCAGCCCTATCCTCAATAAAAATGGAGAAGTAATTGGCGTATTAAACGGCCGCCAGGCGAATGCCACTGGATTCACATTCGCAATTCATTCTAAATACATTTATGCTGCTATAGAAGAATTAAAGAAAAAAGATACTTCCTATAGTCGCATCAAATTGCCAACAATTTCTACAATTCGAAATGCAGACCGGGAACAACAGGTTGCAAGGATCCAGGACTATATATTTATTGTGAAAGTAGATTAAACGAAAAATACCTGAAAATGTAAGCTGCTTCGGCAGCTTTTATTTTGCCCAAAGGTTTTCAGGATATTCACCGGCGTCAATCAGTCTCCTCAAACTTTCTCTTACCATTGGCGCATCTTCTTTATACGTTACGCCAAACCATTTTGCCGAAGTAGGGATTACTTTAATAACCCCTTCCCCATCCTTTATATATTTATCAGCCACGATGGGTATAAAGAATTCCGCTTTAGGATTAAAAGCATTTTCTGATAAAAATTCCCTGAACGTTCTTTTCGTATAATCAAACACAGTGGAGTCAAAGCACCAGAAATTCATGGAAACCGGCGTATCAAGTGAAAGTTCCTTTGGCAAATGTTCATCGTTACAAACAACCCTATTACCCTGTCTTGATACATTCAATCTTTCAACGACTGAAACAAGATTATTTTTATCATCCACTTCACAAACACCGCGGTTAACCGTACCATGCTCGGAAAGTGTATTCACTAATTCATAACCGATGATCGAATAGGTCTTGCTGTCGCAATCATTTAAAAGAAACTTGTAGGCTTTTTCGAACCCATCCCTTCCATAGAAATCATCTGCATTGATAACAGCAAATGGTTCTTTTACTTTTTCCTCAGCGCAAAGCACCGCATGTGCAGTACCCCATGGTTTGGTTCTTTCTTTAGGTATGTCAAAGCCTTCGGAGTATTTATTTAATTCCTGGAAGACATATTCCACTTCAATCCTCGGCTCAACATCTCTTCCGATGACCTCACGAAAATTCTTTTCAAATTCTTTACGTATAATAAATACGACTTTTCCAAATCCGGCACGGATAGCATCATAAATAGAATAATCCATGATCGTTTCACCAGATGGACCAAAGCCTTCCACCTGTTTCATACTTCCATAACGTGATGCCATTCCTGCTGCGAGTATTACTAATGCTGGTTTCATGTATATTTTATTGTTTTATTCTATCCCCGATCGTCCCGATTAGCTGTCGGGATCAGGATGCTCGAAAATTTTTCAGGTCTTTCATCCAGTAGTTTCAAAAGCGTTGCGAAAATAAATAAATTAGCCGCTCACAATTCACTTCTGTTATGCAGCTTCCTGATATTACAAAAATAACTGTCGATAAGATTCATGACCCATTATTTCAATCCAGGGATCTGCAGTTGGATGTATTGCGTCTTGATAAGATTCATCCCGTTATTTCCGGCAATAAATGGTTCAAGCTGAAAAGTCATCTCGTCAATTATAATGCCGGGAACTACAACGGTATTCTCACGTTTGGTGGTGCCTGGTCCAATCATATCGTAGCTACTGCATGCACGTGCCGATTGCTAAAAATAAAATGTGTCGGCATCATTCGTGGTGAAAACCCTCCACAGTTATCAATCACGCTGAGGCAAGCAATGGAATATGGAATGCAATTAGAATTTGTTACAAGGGAAAAATATCAACAAAGGAGCAATGCCCATTTTATTAATTCATTAGAAAAAGAATACGCGGGTTTTTATGTTATACCCGAAGGCGGAGCAGGGCATATCGGAGAAAAAGGTGCCGGGGAGATCATGGATATTGTGAAGAGTCGCCATTATACCCATATCGCTTGTGCGGTTGGTACAGGCACGATGTTCAATGGAATAAAAAAAATGGCGTTACCAGGCCAGCAAATTGTGGGGACTGTTGTATTAAAAGGATGGTCCGCAAGGACTCTCCAAAGGAGTCATGATGGACCTTCGGAGGAAAAAGAAGTATTGTCAAGTGAAAATTTGATTTGTGACTATCATTTTGGTGGCTATGCAAAACATACACCCGAACTCCTTTCATTTATGAATGAATTTTATAAGCACTCTAATATCCCTACTGATTTTGTTTATACCGGTAAACTTGCTTTTGCAATTTATGACCTGGTTAGAAAGGACCGGTTCCCGCCCGGGAGTAAGATACTTATGATACATAGCGGGGGTTTGCAAGGCAATACTTCATTGCAAAAAGGTTCGTTAATCTTTCAGGATTGAGCCCGGCATTCTTATCTTTGTCGCTGTAGTCCAAAAGAATAGTTTTATTTTAACGTTCTATATCCATGCGAAAAATCATCCTGTCCTTCCTGGTATTAATTTCTGCTACTGTGTTTGCGCAGGATTCTTTACCATCTTTTTCCGTAGTAAACAAAGGAAATAATCGCATCGTAATCAGCTGGAACAATAAATTCAAGCAGTTAAAACAAATAAGTATTCAACGATCTGCCGACAGCATTGGAAGCTATAAGACATTGCTTACTGTCCCGGATCCGAATAACAGGCAAAATGGTTACCTGGATGCGAAAGCGCCCGATGATAATATGTTTTACCGGCTTTACATTCATGTTGATGGCGCAAATTTTATTGTAACAAAACCAAAACGACCTGCCAACGACAGCATCAGGCTGGCATTGCTGTCAGATACCGCTTCTAAATCCGTAAGAGATTCCAATTACCTGAAAATAGTAGAGAAGATCATTAGTCAAAATTTACCCGATAGTGCATTAACATCCGAGGAGCTTATAATTCTTAAACGATACAGGAACAACAAGCTTGACCATTTGCCCGATTCGCTATCAAAAAAGATCGATGCAGTTGTAAAAAACAAGAACAAGCCTGATGTTGCTATTCCCATGTACCGGGTGGTTGCCAATAAGGATGGTCTTGTTCGCATTTCTCTTGCTGATTTCAGGGCCAAAAAATATTCTATCAGGTTTTATGAAGATGATGACAGTTTTCTTTTTGAATTAAAAGACATCAAGGAGGCCTCATTGATGCTGGAAAAATCAAATTTCCATCATTCAGGCTGGTTTAAATCTGAGTTATACGAGGATGGAAAGCTGTTGGAGAAGAACAGGTTTTTTATTCCTAAGGACTTTTAGAATGAGTAATGGGTGATCGGTGATGAGGGAAAACAGCCTTACTCATTATTCATTACTCATCACTCATCAAATCAACCTCAAACACTTTTTCAAAATTCCGCTTTACTCTTTCTTTTGCCTCTTCAAAATCAATCTCTCTTCCCAATTCTTTTTGTAATGATGTGACCTGCTTATTTTGAATACCACAAGGGATAATATTATTGAAATACGAAAGATCCGTATTGACATTAAAAGCAAATCCATGCATGGTGATCCACCGGCTGGTCCGTACTCCCATAGCACATATTTTTCTCTCTCTGCCCGGAATTTCAGGATCAAGCCATACGCCGGTTTCCCCGGCTGACCTGGCTCCTTTTAACCCATAGTCAGCAAGAGTCAGAATAATCACTTCTTCCAGGTTGCGAAGGTATTTACCGATATCAGTGTAAAATTTTTCAAGGTCAAGAATGGGATAACCAACGATCTGCTGATCACCATGAAAAGTAATATCTCCACCGCGATTCGTTTTAAAAAACTGGATACCGTTTTCCTCGAGCTGTTTTTCACTCATCAATACATTCTCAATATTACCACTCTTACCAAGCGTATAAACAGGTGGATGTTCAACGAAAAGAAGATAATGCTGAGTATCAAGTTCTGAGTTCAGAGTTAAGAGTTCTGAGTGGTTAATGACTCTGGACTCCCGACTCTTGACTAAAGACTTTCTTCGTGTATTTTCCTGTAACAACCTTTCTTGGTAATCCCATGCCTCTTTATATTCCATATTACCAAGATCCCGGAATATAACTTTCTGTTTATCCATTCTGCAAATGTACTTTTGCCTTGTGAACCTGGCAAACCGGGGTTACTCACCTGAACGGAGTTCCGACACACCAACCACCATGGCTCTGGCAGGTAATTGAATACGGCCACCAAAAAATATTTATGACAGAACAGCAGCAACAGAACACCAGTGACGAACTGTACGAACGATTAGTTATCAGGATAGATAAGGGACAGGAGCCTTTGCGCATCGACAAATATTTAATGATGCGGATAGAAGGTGCAACAAGGAACAAAATTCAGCAGGCAATCAATGCTGGCCTGATAACGGTGAATAAAAACCCCGTTAAGCAGAATTATAAAATAAAGGCATCTGATGAGATCATTGTGTACAGTGATATAAGTCCCGAGGAGACAGAAGTAGTGCCGGAAAAAATTGATCTCAATATTATTTATGAAGATGATGATGTAATAGTGATCAATAAACCTGCAGGACTGGTGGTGCATCCGGGAAGCGGGAATTATTCGGGCACCTTATTAAATGGTGTGGCCTGGTATATGCAGCAAAATAATCCTTCCATTAACGAATCGGTATTACCACGGTATGGGCTGGTGCACCGTATTGATAAAAACACAAGCGGACTTCTCTTAATGGCAAAGAACAGCAAATCAATGACCCATCTTGCAAAACAATTTTATGAGCACAGTGTAAAGAGAAGATATGTTGCATTGGTGTGGGGTGACATAAAAGAGAATGAAGGAACTATCGTGGCGCATGTTGGACGTAATCTCAGGTTTAGAAAACTATTTGAAGCTTATCCGGAAGGTGACCATGGCAAAGAAGCGATCACGCATTATAAAGTGCTTGAAAGGTTTAACTATGTCACCATGGTTGAATGCGTGCTGGAGACGGGTCGCACTCACCAGATACGTGTGCATATGAAATATATCGGTCATCCCTTGTTTAATGATGACACCTATGGTGGTGATAAAATTGTAAAAGGAACCGTATTTGCAAAATACAGGCAGTTCGTTGATAATTGTTTTACTATTTGTAAACGACAGGCCCTGCATGCAAAGACGCTTGGTTTTATTCATCCGACAACAAAAAAAGAAATGTTCTTTAAAACGGAACTACCGGATGACATGAAGGAGGTGATTGAGAAATGGAGAGGTTATGTAACATCAATTGGCAATAAACAATAGACAATAGGCAACTGACACTGGAAATGAGAGTAATCAATAATTATTAATTAATAATTATTGATTACTGAAATCGAAGAGTGTGGCAGTAAACAACCCTCTTTCTCGTTTTTTCAATGCCACATCCCAGGTACCGGAATAACGAAGCGTTGAAGGAACCGTAAGCTCTCTAAATTGTGTCATCTGCACTTCCATGCGAACACTAAAATCGTACACACCGGCATCATAACTGAGCTCGTAATTACGGGCCACGATATTCATTGAATTACTATTAAACCAGGTCGTCATGTTGTCGATCACCACGCCACTGCTGCCTTTGGCCTTTATGGTAAACAAGTAACAACTTTGTCCGTTGTAATCAACATAGTCGATCAAGAAATCATATTTATCGGCATGCTCCTTATCAAAAATAGCGGTCTTATCACCCATCAGCGGAATACCTGGTATTTTTTTCCCGGGGTCAAAGAATAACATCTTCAACTGCTCTTTGTGCTTTTCAATTCCTTTCTTCGATCTTACATTGCGTTGAAGACCTGACACAATATTTGTTTCACCGCATACGGGTTCTTTGGTAAAAAATAAGCTGGCATATAATTCGGTAGTATAATAATGATAGCTGCTGTCTTTCTCATAAAAATCACCCGTTGTTGTTTCGCTTATTGTTTGCATAGAGCGACAACCCCTGGACACCTGCTGTCTTGTTTTGCTTTGCAGCATCGCTTTGATCTTTCCTTTTTTATCCTGCATCCTGATATCGTTCAGCGCAGTAAAATTTAATATTCTTAAATTCCTGAATGCTTTGTAAAATGTAGTATCATTTTTTACTCTTTTAATGAACGATTGTACATCCAGCTTATTTCTGACAACGACTTCGGAAAGCTGGATCATTTTTGATAAGCGTACATTATCGATTGAATCTTCATTTTGTGAAAAACCGGATAGCGAAAGAAATAACAAGAAGAAAAAAAGGAATCTTTTCATACAAACAGATTGGGTGAAAAGATCTAAGCGGGAAACATCATTTTATAATCCACCTTTACCTTTCCTTTTGAAATATCGGTAAGCTTGCCTTTAAGCAGCTTTCTTTTTAGCGGCGTAATATGATCGATAAAAAGTTTCCCCTCGATATGATCATACTCATGAAGGATAATTCTTGCAGTGAGTCCCTGGTAAGTTCTCATATGATGCTGAAAATTCTCATCAAGATATTCTATGGTTACCACAGACTGCCGTTTTATATCTTCTCTTACTTTAGGGATACTCAAACACCCTTCATTATAGCTCCATTCAAAACCATCCAGTTCCCTTACCTGCGCATTGATAAACACTTGCTTTATTCCCGGGGCATCCGGATAGCTGTGCTGCTCCTTATCCTCTTTCAGCTGCCGGAATATTTGTTCGGAATCAACGATGAATAAGCGAACGTCTTTATTGATCTGAGGTGCAGCCAAACCCACTCCGGAACTTGCATACAGCGTTTCCCACATATCCTCGATTAATTTTGACAAATTCGGATAATCAGGGGAAATATCATGTGCAACTTTTCTTAAAATTGGATGACCATATGCGACTATAGGAAGAATCATTTGATTGCAGATTTCGGATTTTAGATTTTAGAGTTAGCGGCAAATTTACAATTATTAAACTGTCAATCCGAAATCTGCAATCCGAAGTCTAAAATTGACGCAAATATTCCTGCAACATGATAGTGGCTGCGATTTCATCAACAAGTTTCTTATTTCTGCGTTGTACCTTTTTCAATCCCATTTCCAGCATCGCATCTTTTGCCATTTTAGAAGTGTAACGCTCATCCACTTTCTTAATGGGAATTCCAGGAAAATTCTTCTGAAGTTCTTTTATACATTTTTCTACTAATGGCGTTGCATGGGTATCGGTATCATCCCAGTTTTTGGGTTCGCCAATGATGATCAGTTCTACTTCTTCTTTTGAAAAATAATCTTTAAGAAAAGGGAGCAATTGTTTTGATTCAACGGTTGTTAACCCGGTAGCAATGATCTTTAACGGGTCGGTAACCGCCAAACCAGTTCTTTTAAGTCCATAATCTATAGAAAGTATACGAGGCAAGAATTATTGATTACGTATTATTAATTATTGGATGAACAAATCAGTAATGACAAAGATGGCAAAAACAACGCTTGCAATCCCATTCGCGGTCATGAAAGCAAGGTTCACTTTCCTTAGATCATTTGGTTTTACTATGGAATGCTGGTAAATGAGCATGCCAATAAAAATTGCTGCGCCGATCCAATAGACCCATCCGAAACCTCCACCCCAACCCGCAAGCAAAACACAAGCAGCACTAATTACATGCAGAAATTGGGAAACTCTTAATGCTTTCGCTTTTCCCAGCCACGCAGGGATGGAGTAAAGTTTATTCTGTTTATCAAATTCTTCATCCTGTAAAGCATAAATGATATCAAAACCACTTACCCAAAATAAGACTGTGATAGAAAATAAAATTGGCAAAGGATCAAACCTACCTGTAACGGCGAGATAAGCACCGATCGGCGCAAGACTTAATCCAAGTCCAAGTATTAAATGGCAAAGCGGCGTAAATCTTTTCGTGTAACTATAACCTAATACCACCAGTAAAGCAACAGGAGACAGAAAAAAGCAAAGCTTGTTGATAAAAAAACAACACACAATGAACAATAGGCAATTGACAATCGTAAACAACAAAACGTTGTTGGCTTTTAAAATACCTGCCGGGATCTCCCTAATTGCCGTTCTTGGATTTTTTGCATCAAAACTTCTGTCGAGATAACGATTGAATGCCATAGCTGCGCTGCGGGCGAAGACCATACAGAGAATAACCAGAATAAATTTTAAGATCAATGAATACCACCATTCGCGGTTTGTATTATCCCCACTCCAGTCCACGGTCTTATGTAGGTTCCATTGATAGGAGCCATTGGGATTTCTCCAAGCATCAATAAAGGGATTGTAATCGGCATTATTTAACCCTATAAAAAACCCAATCAATGCAAAAGGCATTGCAAAAATGGTATGCGAAAATTTTATAAGACTTAGATAACTTTTTACGGTGCTCACTTTTAAATGTTCAATGTTCAATAATCAAATATCAATGTTCGATTTATTTATTGAAGAATGATCAACTCTAAGTCACTCCGCAGTGGCGGAGGGCAAGGGGTTTCTCGTTCTCACCAGTTCCCACAAGACCACTCCCGCTGCTGTTGCAATGTTCAATGAATGCTTCATTCCCATTTGCGGAATCTCGATACATCCATCGCATTGATGGATCGTTGCTTGTTCAACACCGGTTACTTCATTACCAAATACAATCGCAATTTTATTACCGGCATAGTTGATATGCTGCAAATTTGTACTCCCTTCGGCCTGTTCAACGGCGTACACATTATAGCCACCTGATTTCAGATCAGTGATCGCTTCCGTTGAGGTTTTGAAATATCTCCATTTTACCGTTTCCTCAGCCCCAAGGGCGGTCTTTTTTATTTCCTTATGCGGAGGTTTTGCGGAATAACCAATGATAAAAATTGCCTCGATCAGGAAAGCATCGCAGGTGCGAAAGACGCTGCCAACATTATAAGCACTGCGAATATTTTCCAACACGACGATAATAGGAGACTTGTCCGATCGTTTGAATTCATCAACCGATTTTCTTCCCAACTCCTCCATGCTTAATTTTCGCATGGCGCAAAGGTAATAGCGTGGAATTAAAGTTTATCAGCCCAATCGATCAACCAGTAAACCATTTCAGCAGAATTAGGAGTCCGAAGTCCTGCGCTTTCTTTTCCCAATCTTACGATCACCATTTTTTTGGATGGGATTACTACAACATATTGCCCCAAAATTCCCCAGGCATAAAAAACTTCCTGTCTTTCGGGAATTATCCACCATTGATAGCCATAGTAATTACATGATTGATTAAACTCATCTTTTACGCCACAGGGCGTGATCGATGCTTTCCAGTATGAAGGATCGATGATCGATGCGCCGTTCCATCTGCCACTGTCCAGCATCAGTTGCCCAAGCCTTGCAAAATCACGGGCATTGGAATTAAAACAACAATATACTTTTTCATGGCCATCTTTTTTATCAAGACTCCATAATGCGCCGTGCTCTGCACCAAGTGGCTTCCATAATTTTTCTGAAGCGTATTGACTCACTGTTTGTCCTGTGGCCTTTTCAATTATTAGTCCCAATAATTGTGTATTGCCCGAGAGATATTCATGAAATGTCCCCGGTTGTTTTTCTATTTTAACCCCTGTTGCAGTTTCATAAAGATGGCTGCCATAATAAGCTTCCGTAGTTACAGACAAAGGACTATTATAAGATTCATCCCAATTACTTCCGCTTGTCATCGTCAGCAAATGTTTTATGGTAAGATCGGCGGCCATGCCTTCTTTAAAGTCCGGTAAAAAATCACCCACCTTCTGGTCAATAGAATTAATCTTTCCCTCTTTTATTGCAATGCCGATTAATAATGACGTGATACTTTTTGCAACAGAAAAAGATCCTGATAAAGAACTATCGTTATACCCGTCCCAATACTTTTCAAACAATAAAGAATCATCGCGAACCACTACAAGTGCAATTGAACCATATTTTTCCATGCCCGCATTCAGATCTGCAGGATAATTGATCTTATTATAATCTGCAGCAAAAGACCATTTTTGTGGCTCGCCAGCTGAAACTGCTCTATTCTCAAATAATCTGTAATCATCGATGTTGGCTGTGCCATTCCACGCAGCCTTAAAAAGATAGGTCCTTCCTGATATAATTACGAAAGCAGCTATAAAACCGATGATCACTAAAATTGTTACAAGGATCCTTTTTAAGATTTTTCTCATTGCAAATTGTTTAAACCATAATTAATGCTTCATTAGTTTCCTAGTAATTTTTTTACCATTCTTAGCCGAAAAGATAAAATAATAAACTCCAGTTTGCCATTTGCTCATATCACCAATGTTTATAAAATTGGAAACGGGTACTGCGTTGATCGCCTGTAAATGAACTAACCGGCCTGTGCCATCAAAAACCTTCAAATAAATTGTTTGAGGATCTTTTGTTTTGATTTTGACAGTAACATCAGTTCCGTTATTTGGATTGGGATATATCTCTGCCTCCAGGTTTTCAGTGGCTATATCTTGCCAATCTTCGCAAGCGCCTGCATTTGGAATGTTATAATCGATCCATTGAAGACGGATAGTAAGCCATTCTTTTAGAGAAATGATTTCGCCTGTATAACTTGCCGGTATAGGCGAGGGATTTGGCCAAACGTATTGTCCCAGTACCGGCCAACGCTGAAAATGTCTTTGTCTTGCTTCATTGGTAAGTGTGGCGATAGAATCAATAAGGTGATTGAGATGTTCATTACTGATCATTGTTTGTCTTACTTCTTTCCAACGGCATCTCAGATCACTTATAAATGCTGTGTCCTGCATTAGTCTTTCCCACCAGAATGGAATCAGGCCTGCTGGATCCCCCGGACACACTGTATTAAATTGGTATGCCCAGCCCGATGTATTACTTCCTTCGCAATAGTTAGCATTGCGAAAGGCAAGATCATAATCCCAAACAGGACCTGCGAATATTTTCCGGTTCTTACTATCCCTGTCTTTATAAAAGAAAGCGCTCAAACGATACCCATCTACATTTCTGCTGACTTCGTTCACAATAAAATAATCAATGAATGAAGAGAGCTCGGCGAATTTTCTTACACCAGTGATTTTGTCCTGGAAATGCGATGCCGCCAGAGCATTTTCAAAACTATCGACATAACTTTTTATATAATCTTTTTGAGCCGGTACGATGTTTTCGGGTTTTGGATATACATAGGAGAATTGTCTTTTACCCAAAGTACCCGGAACAGTGTAGGGAGAAAACCAGCCATTTGGTTCTTTATCTAAACTGAAAATATAACCTCCCGTGACTGCATCGGCGCTCACATCAGTGTTTGACATTTTGGCAATATTGACGCGACCACTTCCTCTCTTAATCCTTTCCATAAAAACATAAATGCCTTTATAATCTCCATTGATCACCACCTCCACAAACCTGCAATGCGCCGCCCATCTTCCTAGTTCATTTGAAATAGTATACGCCAGGAAATTTCTCATCAGGGTCTTGTCAGTATAAGGAGCATACAAAACCCAGTCGGCTTCCTTTGGCATTCCAAAAATTGATTTCTCAACAGAACTACCCGATGCATCGCGCAATTCAAGACTGTAAGATTTCATCGGGAACATTTGTGAAGACTGACCCCTTATTTCGATTCCTATTTTTCCATTGTAATGATTAAAGGGATCAGCAACATTGTTACGGACATTTTCGCCATTAAAGATGATCCCCATATCGGCAATGATCTTTGGATCGTCAACGATCGTCTGCCCGTTTGTATTAATTATAATAATCGGAAGACTGGAAGAACTAAGTGTTTGCGCATGCAAAAAATTTTGCATGAATAAAATACAAAGAGCAGTGAGCAAGCGGTTCATTGAACAATATTAGTCTGGTAAATTTAAAATTAATAAGCTGATTAGCGAACCGATATCCAGAAATATCGTATTTATACACATGACTGATGCTCCCCGCTTTAAACCCCTCCGCTTAGTTATATTTGCCATCTCCAGACTTCCGCGACAGATATGGCAAAAGTGAAGACCGAAGACACCCCTTTAATGCAGCAGCACCGGGCTATTAAACAGAAATATCCTGATGCCATCCTATTATTCCGTGTCGGTGATTTTTATGAAACCTTTGGACAGGATGCGGTGATCGCGGCACAGGTGCTTGGCATCACGCTTACAAAAAGAAATAATGGAGCGGCGGCTTCTTCTGACCTTGCCGGTTTCCCTCACCATGCACTTGATACTTATTTGCATAAGCTGGTAAAAGCGGGATATCGTGTTGCCATCTGCGATCAACTGGAAGATCCTAAACTGGCAAAAGGAATTGTAAAAAGAGGTGTCACTGAAATGGTGACGCCCGGTACGGCTGTCAATGACAAACTGCTCGAACATCACAGCAATAATTTTTTAGCAGGGATCCATTTTGCCGAGAATGATGAGTATGGCCTTGCATTTCTCGACATAAGCACCGGGGAATTTTTTGTTGCTGAGGGCGATCGTGAGTATGCCGATAAACTTTTGCAAAGCTTCAAACCGGCGGAAGTTATTTTTCAGCGACATCACCAAAAAAAGTTCAAAGAGTTTTTTGGCGCAAAAACATTTTCGTACACCCTTGATGAGTGGATCTTTACCGACGCTTACGCAGAAGATACACTGCTGAAACATTTTCAAACCATCTCGTTAAAGGGTTTTGGAATTGATGACCTGCGAAAAGGTATCACCGCAGCCGGCGCTGTAATGCATTATTTAAAGGAAACCGAACATCCGAACCTGCAGCATATAACGAATATGCAGCGCATTGATCGTGATGATTTCTTATGGATGGACCGGTTTACGATAAGAAATTTGGAATTGGTAATTAAGAATTCGGAGGCTGGACATACTTTATTGGATGTATTGGATAATACTGTCTCCCCCATGGGTGCAAGATTGCTGAAGCGCTGGCTCGTGTTCCCTTTAAAAGACATTCATAAGATAAATGAGCGGCTTGATCTTGTCGAATTTTTTATTCTGAATACCGAATTACGGAACAAGATCGTTCATGCAATAAAGCTTTGCGGCGATATCGAGCGATTAGTTTCAAAGATCCCTTTGAAAAAGATCAATCCAAGAGAGTTGCTCCAGATGGCCCGGGGATTAAAACAGGTGGCTGAAATAAAAACGGTGTGCTCCACCGCTAACAATGAATACCAGAAAAGGCTGGGCGATGCCCTGAACCCCTGTGTTTATATCGCCGATAAAATTTTTAAGGAGATAGTTGAGAACCCACCCGCCCTGGCAATAAAAGGCGGAATGATCAATGCAGGGGTAAATACAACACTTGATGAGCTGAGGCGAATTTCCTACGATAGCAAATCTTACCTCACACAATTGCAGCAAAAAGAAGCAGAGGCCACAGGCATCTCCTCACTAAAGATCGGTTTTAATAATGTATTTGGTTATTATCTTGAAGTAACCCATTCGCATAAAAACAAAGTGCCAACGGAATGGATGCGGAAGCAAACGCTTACCAATGCCGAGCGATATATTACTCCCGAATTAAAAGAATATGAAGAAAAGATCACGGGGGCCGAAGAAAAAATATTAAGGATAGAGCTGGAAATTTATGATGCATTGGTGAACGAATTGATGGATTACCTGGCTCCTGTTCAAACCAACGGAAACATTCTTGCAATACTTGATTGTCTTACTTGTTTTGCCTATAATACCATTCATTACCATTATAAAAAACCTGTGTTGCATGACGGTGATGAATTGATCCTAAAGAATGGTCGTCACCCGGTAATAGAAAGAAATCTGCCGGTAGGAGAAACTTATATCACGAACGATCTTGAGCTAAACAAAACAGAACAGCAGATCATTATCCTTACCGGTCCTAACATGAGTGGTAAATCCGCATTGCTTCGTCAAACTGCTTTGATCACACTAATGGCACATATGGGAAGTTTTGTACCGGCAGACGAAGCGATGATATCATTGACCGATAAGATTTTTACCCGTGTCGGAGCATCAGATAATCTAAGTGGTGGCGAGTCAACATTCATGGTTGAGATGAATGAGACAGCGAGCATCATTAATAATGTCACTAACCGCAGCTTGATATTACTTGATGAGATTGGCCGCGGCACATCAACTTATGATGGGATTTCTATTGCATGGAGTATTGCTGAACATCTTCATAATTGTTCCCAAAAACCCAAAACGCTTTTTGCCACACATTATCACGAGTTGAATGAACTGGAAGAAAAATTTTCCGGTATTAAGAATTATCATATCACGAATAAAGAAGTTGGCAATAAAATAATTTTCCTGAGAAAACTTGCCAGAGGCGGCAGCACCCACAGTTTTGGTATTCATGTTGCAAAAATGGCAGGTATGCCCCCTTCATTGATCGGCAGGGCAAACGATATTTTGAAGCAATTGGAAAGTAAGCATGTGGATGAAGAGGGCCGGGACGCTAAAAGCGACCTGACCGGTAAAGTCAAAAATATCAATGCACCTCAAATGCAGCTTTCGATCTTTGATGCACACAGCGAAACCTTTGAGGAAATAAGAAAAATACTGGCCGATATTGATATCAATCGGCTTACCCCTGTCGAAGCTTTGTTGAAATTACAAGAAATCAAAAATAAATTGAGATAATAGATGATAGATAAAAGATAATAGTGAAGAAAAGTCATTAGTTATCATCTATCATCTATTATCTATTAACTTTTATCTATTATCTAAACATAGCTCAGCCACCATTTCTCTCTTACATGCCTCGTTTTATAATGATCATATTTCTTGCACAGCGGGTATAATGCGATCACGACAAACAACCAGGTAGCATAAATACCCCACAGGTTAAAACCCATTCCTTCTGCTTTAAAAAGGAAGGGCAATCCATCTTTTGGAACGATCTCATCTGTACCATGACCCTGAACAAAAAAGAGAACGACGATAATTACATGAATGAGGTAAAAATGG
>Ga0075419_10000728_pt1 | contig 21005 bp, 11 predicted proteins | sample SoiMetdeltSBSDD3_FD_76900 | JGI IMG/M metagenome (GOLD analysis project Ga0075419, IMG submission 76900) | Bulk soil microbial communities from a Populus tree surrounding site in Tennessee, USA - Soil MetaG P. deltoides SBSDD3 | ecosystem: Environmental > Terrestrial > Soil > Tree plantation... | reverse complement strand
TAAAATTGCTGCTGCCATTTCTTAACTTTCTTCGATCCTTTTATTAGCAAGGTAAATATGCTCGCATACCATTACGAGCTCATCGTTTTGGTTAAAGGTTTCAACCAGTTCGGTTACTAAACCGTACCCAGGTTTTTTATGATCTTTCTTTTCTTTAATTTTTGTAACCACATGGATCGTATCATCAATAAAAACTGGCTTTACAAAACGTATCCTGTCAAAACCATACGTCATAGCCATTTCATTGATCACATCAGCAGTTAAACCAATTGCTATCGTTATCACCAATGTACCATGCGCCATTCTTTTTTTGAAGGGTTGAGTTGCGCACCACTTTGCATCCATGTGATGCGGAAAATAGTCACCTGATTCTGCTGCATGCAGATCAATGTCCTCTCCGGTGATCTTACGCTTCGTAGTTGATCGGCCTTCATTCAATTCAAAATCTTCAAAGTACTTTTTTATAGTCTTGGCCTTTGCTGTTGTAATGTTTCCCATTTTTTAAATTGAACCGGGAGCTGAATATAAAATTGGTCATGAGGATTGCTTGCTGAAATGACCCAAAAGAGACGAAGAAAAATCTATTTCTCAAATGGCATTGATCAAAACATCTACAATCGTTCAGACCGGTTTATGATGCATAAATCCCGGATTTTCAAAGTAGAAAATTAGCTCTGGCAGGAAGGCTATTCAATGCCATGTTTTACTATAATGATGGATTATTTTACTACCTCTTTAATGGCCGAATAAAGCTATTTAATTAATTGATTAATCTGGCGGCCTGGATTTTTCATAGTAATTGACGGTTGTCGCTCCTCCAAAACTTTTTTATCTGATTAAATATAAAAATGGCGGTCATTTAACATGACTCGCCATTTTCTTCACTGCTTGCTTATATATATGAAGATGTTCTAATAGCCTGCGTTCTGGTAGGCAGCTCTTGCAGCGTCATCCAAAGGTTTTCCAGTTTCATCTGTTAGTAATAATATATAGGAAATTGGCCATGGTCTGAATGTATAGTGCTTTTTCATTTGCCCTTTGCCATTTCCATTCTGTCCATTGCCGCTTGCAGTATTAAAAGCAACTGGCCATAAGCCTGCTTTATCCGAAGCCATCTGGTTAAGATAAACTACACGATCATATAATATGCCTGCATTATGCTGATCCTCCCACGCAATACCCTCAGACAAGAACTCACGAACTTTCTCATTGTAAATAAAATGAATGAACATATCTGGTTTTGAAGAAACGGTAGGAATATACGCCTCCGCCAAAGCTTGTGGGGTACCAGGTGTAAAGTGAGCTTCTGTCACCATGATCTTAGTATAAGCATCGCCGTTTGCCGGATAAGGAGCCACTTTTTCTGATGGGGTCAGCAAGCTTGCTTTTGGTTCCCATTCCACCAATACATTGGGACGGTTTTCACCACCTTTATATGCAGCCCGTTGTCTCAAAACATTAATATCACTTACTGCAAGTGCATATTGTCCTTTGCGTCCATATGCTTCTGCACGGATCAGAAAAGTTTCTGCTAAGCGCATCAAGATCGCATCACGGGTACCGTTCTCACTATTAAAATTGGCTTCATCACTGCTGCCGCCGCGCAATGGATCAACATATTTTTTAGAAGACAGATATGGGGCTGACATGCCTGTCGCAAGTCCCATGTTTGCGCCATTATGCCAAAGTCTGTAGTAATACCGATTGGTCACAGACGATTTTATCCATCTAACCATAAATTGAAAAGGCATACTCATCACCATTGTTGAATCCAGCGCTTCATCTCTTTGATTTTCCAGGTAAATAATTGCCCGCTTACCTTGTAGAATTCTTTTCGGCGGAGGATTTGACAATGGCAGCGGTATAGCAGGTTCCCCGGCAGGTTTGTTTGCATTCCACCAGGTGGCTGCTGCCGTAGTCCAGGCATAAGAAGTACTTGTTGCCGTGGGCATATTGCCTATATACTCATAGGAAAATGTTTTATAGTAACGGGAGTCATAAACTTTATCACGGAAATTATCATAAGCAAAATCTGAAGGCTTGAATGTTCCAAAAGGGCGACCATAAGCCTGCACACGGGTCACGCCGGTTTGATTTGTATAATCACCTATATGATAATTACATGAACGATTTCCGCCGAAGCGACCGTTCAACGCAATATTAGCATCAAACTGAGCAGCCCATATAACTTCATTATGCGGATTGGTTTCGGAAATAGCCGGATTGAACAAGGTCCAGTAATCAGGAGCAATGCCCGAACCTGCACCTCCTTTACCAGTTATTACTTCAGTAGCGATAGTGATTACTGAATCAAGGTCAGTCGCGACGTTGCCTTTGTATAACATCTTCAGATGAGTTTCACTTGAGTTTTGAAAACCTGCGGCCTGAGCCCGGTTAAGATAAAGCTTGGCCAATAAATGACCTGCCGCCCATTTGGTGGCGCGACCACGATCGGCAGTAGTGCCGGGAAGATTTTGATACGCATATCGTGTATCGGAAATTATTTGCTTATAAATATCTTCCAGTTTGGCTTTAGGGAAATAATAAATGCCATCATCCTCACGCCGCGGAGTAAGCAGCAACGGAACATCCCCTAGTTGGTTTGAAACGAGGTAATATGCCCATGCACGCAGAAAGAGTATTTCTGCTCTTCTTGTTTTTCTGTAGTCATCATCCGAACCGAACTTGCCTGGTCTTATATTATCAATGATATCGAGAGCAAGGTTACAATTATTAATATGAGGGTATGCTCCCATTGGCGCATAGTTCGAATTGGGACTACCCAGGAAATTTGAAATGTTAGTAGCAGCAATACTGCTGACGTTGGTACCATAGGTGGCTGAAGTCATTTGTGCATTAGCTGCAGTACTGGTCATGTAGGCATCTGTTTCGGGTTCAATCAGCCTGGCTCCATTTGCTTCCCATTCATGTTTTACACGTGCATATACATAAAGTCCATTGATTAGTGAGTTAAGCCCGTTTTCGTCTTTATAGTAATCCTGTGTCAGCGTAGACACTTGTTTTTCTGTTAGAAATTTTTTACATGAATCCAGGGATATGATTAAAAAGATCCCGAATAATGGAACCAAAATATATTTATTCAAATTCTGTTTCATAAAAGTCTTTTTTGTTTTTATATATACAAACAACTTTTTTGCTTTTTAAAAACCTGCCCTTATACCAAAGACAAAACTTTGGGGAAGAATAGTATTATTATTTGTGCCGCCAAGCGGGTTAGTATTAGTTGAAGCAATACTCCAATTTGTATCATCATCAGGATTGAGACCCCACTTTACTACTTCTTTTCCAAATATGAAAGGATTAAGCACCTGGAAATTCAAAACAAGATCTTTCATCAATATTTTTTGAATCCATTTTTGAGGGAATGAATACGACAGTGAAATATTTTTTACTATTCCGAATGAGCCATCATTGTATTGCATGGCAGCTGTAATATTCGTTATGCCAGGAGCTGCGTTAGGCATCGGCCATTTGCCTCCTGTATTATCCCATGACCATACATCGTTCTCTACGCGACCATTTGGATTGACACCGCCATATGAATTTGGATATCCGCCAAAATATGTTTGTCCCCAGCGGAAATAAATAAAAGTGTTCAATGACCAGTTCTTATAAGTAAATGTATTTGTAATACCACCTGTCCAGTCAGGACGAACGCTACCGAGTATTATAAAATCTGATGCATCGATCTTCTTATCACCATTTTGATCAACTACTTTAACTGTACCCGGCCGGAAATTAGTTCCGTTTGCATTAAAGAGCGCCATCTCAGCAATATCTTTTGCATCGGCGCTCCAGATACCTGCATTAGCATAATTATAAAAAACTTGTGATGGTTGTCCAATAAACAAACGATCAGCCACCATATCCTGCTTGCCATTTATTAACTCAACAATCTCTTCTTTATTTTTTGACCAGTTGACATCAACATCCCATGTAAAATTTTTTATTTTAACAGGTGTACCTGAAAGAGTGATCTCTACACCTTTGTTTCTCGTTTTACCAATGTTTTCAAACTTCTGAACGTAGCCTGAAACTGCCGGCAATGTTTTTGGAAAAATAAGATCGGAAGTATTTTGCTGATAATATTCAAGCGAACCGGACAGTCGATTTCTAAAAAATGTAAAATCCAACCCGACATTTGTTTGCGCTGTTTCTTCCCATTTGAGCTCGGGATTTTGTACTAACTGCGGCAAATAACCAATACCAGCTGTTACACCATACACATATGGGTTCCTGCTCAATGGACCTGATGTTGTATAAGGATTAACCGATGAATTGCCAACGACTCCATAGCCAACGCGAAGTTTAAGTTCATTGATCCAGGCCACTGAACTTAAAAATTCTTCCTGTTGAATTTTCCAGGCTACTGCAAAAGATGGAAAGAAGTCCCATTTATGTTCGGGTGCCAACACAGATGATCCATCAGCACGGCCTGAAACTGTAAGCAGATACTTATCCATCAAAGTATAATTTATCCGGGCCATAAATGAAGCAAGTGTATTTTCAGTAAATCCTGTACCATAGCCAGGATTGCCTGCCGTATTTGAACCAAGGTCATACCATAGACTGAGAGGATTAATAAGACCCGTTACACTAGTGCCGGTATTTTCTCTCCTCGATTTTTGCATCGATTGAAGCAACGTAACACTTACTTTATGTTTTTGCGCAAAAGTTTTATCCACGTACATGAGATTCTCAAGCACCCATGAAAAATTTTCCTGTGTAGCGTAGCCAGCAGTATTCGGTCTGTTTGTCAAATGACTGGTTGCGTCTGGACCGGTCCATGTGCCAGACCTGAATTGTCGCAATTGACCACTAAAGTTTACACGATACTTTAGCCATGATGTAAATTTTAATTCAGTAAAAACGCTCGCAAGGATCGCTGCAGTTCTTCTGTCATTCAATACCTGGTCAATGTCTATTAAAGGATTCCATAGACTGATGTTACCACCAGGATTTCTGATTGGAAAACCGTTCGCATCATTAGGTAGCGCATAAGGGAACTGATCGGTTGCTCGGGAATACAGATCCTTTGAACCCGTATTAGAAGTATTGGGTCCGAGAATACCAAAATTCTGTGTGGATAAAGAAGCAATTACATTAGTTCCAATAGTTACCCATTTAGTAGGTGACATATCCCCATTAATAGTTGCGGTATATCTTTTATAATCCTGGTCTCTTTGAACACCTTTCTGTGTATAATAATTAAGTGATATAAGCAGACGTGTAATATCGGTTCCGGAAGTAAGCGAAATCTGATGGTTGTTAGTTACACCTGTCTGCGTCGCAGCATCTAACCAATCAAAGCTTCGGATGTTTTTTGAATTGTAAATCGGAACCATTGCCGGCCAGCCGAGGGCCTGTTCGGCAGCTGTAGTGGGACGTGTCTTAACGGTACCATCGGGATTCCATTCATATCCCATCATCACAGAGGCAAGTGCAACGGCATCGGCAGTAAGTCCTGACATTTTTTGTTTGTCAAGGTCAGGATCTGGATACCACATTACCGCCGGTACGTTTAGATTGGCATTGGCCGCGCCAAGGTCTTTGTATAAGCGCCCATTAATTAAACTTAGGCGCCATCTGTCTATATATTCTCCCCCATCCATCCAATCAGTTAATGATTTGTAAGAATCGATTGAAACAGTAGAATTATAATTCAGTGTGACTCTTCCTTTTTTTCCTTTAGTGGTCGTGATAAGAACAACTCCATTAGCACCACGCGAACCATAGATCGCAGTGGCCGATGCATCTTTTAATATTTCTACCGAGGCAATATCATTCGGATTGATATCGCTCATGGTAAATGAATTAACACCCAGTGAATTCACCATTGGAATTCCATCAATTACATAAAGAGGTTCATTCGATGCACCTATCGAACGATTTCCCCGAACTCTCAATACGGGTAGTTCACCTGGTTTAAAATTTGATGTAACGTGTACGCCTGCTGCCTTACCCTGTATGGCTTGTAAAATATTCTGTGCGGGTCGCTCTTGTATATCTGAAGCGGTCAGACGGCTAAGGGACCCGGTTACATCACTCTTTTTTTGTGTGCCATAACCTACAACAACCACATCCTGCAATGATCCTGCAGCCTGAATTAATGATAAATTAAGTTGTCTTTGTGTTCCGATCCTGATCTCCATGTTATCATAACCAACATAGGTTATAACAAGAATAGAATTTTCGGATGGCGCATCAATTGTAAACGTTCCATCTTTTTTTGTCACTGTAGAAGTCGTAGTTCCTTTTATAGAAACAGTAGCTCCTTCCAATGGTTCGCTGTTATTACCTGTTACTTTACCGGATACTGAAATGTTTTGTGCAAAATTAATAGTAGAAACAAAGAGCAGGAGGAGTATTGGTCCTGCTGCTTTGGCAAGCAGTCTTTCTTTCATAAAGCAAGTTTTGTTTAGTTTAAAGTGGGGAATCAGGTAACAGCGGCGCCGATTTATCGCTGATTAATGCTTTTTAATTCTAACTTGATTTTAAAGCCCTATTACGAATGATAATTTATTTTCCAAATCGTTATAGACAATAAGTTTTACGGACGTCGGAATTCCTGATTCATTCAAACTTTTACAAAAACCAAGTTAGTATTTAAATCAGGTGTCCTCATCCTGTGCTATCCTGTGCAAAAAAAAAATGGCGGTCGTTTCATGACTCGCCATTTCACTGCTTAAACCTGCTTTATGAAAAAAATTAATAGCCTGGGTTTTGCATCGCTTGTTTTTGGTCCGACGTTAAGGCTAATCCACCAGCCTGTATACCATCAAGGAATGTCTGTGGTATTGGTCTTAGCAAATGACGATCTTGAATATTGGGAGCCGCATCAGGATTAAATGCTTTGGCACGGGCAATCAAAGTTTTGGTGCGGGACAAATCTTGCCAGCGCAAATATTCACCGGCAAGTTCCCTTGCTCTTTCGTTTAACAATAGGCATAACATTCTGTCATAGGTAGCAGAATATCCCAATGTGCTGATAATATACTCATCACCTGCAGGTAAACTCGCAATATTGGTAATTGCTAAACTGGCTGAAGCAGCAGTTGTAACTGGGATATTATTTGATTCATAATAAGAATTCTCCGGAAAAAAAGAAGGAGGTATCGATTGAGGTGCACTGCTCGGTGCTGCTCCGCCATCATAATAAACCGAACGGCTTTCACCACTTTGAAATTGAGCCCTGGCACGTAATGGGTTGATGTAAGGCAATGCATCGTTATAAGATCCTGTACCCAACTTTGCTAAACGGATTTTTGCTTCAGCAGCAATCAAATATGTTTCAGCAGAACGGGCAAGTGTAATATCTCTAAGGCCATCCACATCATTAAAACCAGCCGTGCGGGAACCATCAAAGAATTTACTTAAGGATGGAAATTTGCGGGAATCGGCAAGCAATGCACCGTCTGTTGTTCTACCTGCCGGATAAGCCACATACACATGGGGAATTGTTTTTCCTGTTGCGGCATAAACAACAGAATTATTTAATAGCACAGCAGAATAGCGGGTATCACCCGGCTGATTAATCACATACATTATACCCAGGTCACCGTTAGCATAATAGCCACCTGAAGCAGCGTTAACCTTGTGCTTCGTCCTAAAGGTTTTCCAAAACCTTGAGTCGTTTACCATGTCATATACCCGGTACATGTAATAGCTTGGTGACAACCGGCTGAATGGACGATCTCCACTAAGATCCCGCTGCATTTGAGCGACATCTTCATAACGGGAAGCATAATATAAGTGTTGTGTGTTTTGTCCACTAGCCGATAAGTCTGAGGTGAACTGTGCGGATAAAATTACCTCCCGCAGATTTTCATTGGCACTGTTTGGTGCAGTGTATCTCCACAAATCACCAAAGTTTGGTGCCAACGCATGATTGGCAATCACGGCATCGCAAAGAGGACCAATGGCAGCCAGGTCAGCAGCTTTAGTTGACGAATTCCATGAATCGTTTATTTCACTGGCACGGCTCAGATAAGCTTTGGCCAGAAAATGTGCTGCTGCATCTTTAGTTATTCTGGCAGGAGATCCTGTGTTACCTAAAAGGTTATATGCCTGAGTAAAATCGGCAATTATCAGGTCAAATACATCCTTGGGTGCTGCTCGGGTAAACTCCAATTCTACTGAGGTACTTGGTTTGGTTTTTAAAGGTACAGCACCATATTGGCTTACCAACCTTAAGTAACTATATGCACGGAAAAAATATCCCTCACCCAGTGCAGTTTTCTTAATGGCATCAGCAGTAGAAGTGCTGGTTGTTGCATTTTCAATAATCAGGTTGGCATATCCAATTCCTAAATATAAATTATCCCACTGCGCATTCGCAGTTACGGTATTGCCATTATTGGGAGTAACAAAAGGGCCAAAGGTATTACCGTAAGAATTATACATCCCATTTGAAGGGTCCCCGCCGACACGAAACTCATCGGCACCGTAACACATGTAGGAAAATGCCATCTCCCCATTGAACGGACTGGCAAATACATGGTGATAAGTTCCCATAACCAATTGCTGGATACCAGCATCTGTTTTGTAAAAACTTAAATCCCTTACAGTTTCCAAATTCTCATCTAAGAACGATTTCTTACATGAAGTAGTCACCATTAGTGCAAGAATGGTTATAAAACTTATATTAAATATTTTATTTTTCATATTAAAGAAATTTTGTCAATTAAAATCCTGCATTAATACCAAATGTAAATCCGCGGTTAGAAATATTTGATGCTACATCCATATCCAGAAAATCAATCTTGGAAAATATCATACCCGGGTTAGTCGCCTGGAAATACACTCGCAGGTTCGACATGTGCATTGATTTTAAAATCTTGTCCGAAAAATTATAGGCAGCAGAAATATTCCTGATTTTCATAAACGATGCTTTTCGATATCCCAATGAAGGAGAATATGCATCACCAGAACCTACTGAATAAAACGGCTTTTGATATTCGGCGTCTTGGTTATTTTCTGTCCAGTAGTCAATCTGCCGCTGGTTTCCACGGGCCGTCTGTGCTTCCCCGCCTGTATTGAACCAGTAATTTAACCGGCCGTAAACGAAGAATGACAATTCAAAATTTTTGTAAGTGAAACTGTTTGTCATACCAACAATCCAGCGAGGCCTTGTGTGACCAATAATTACCCTGTCATTATTCGCATCAATCTTGTTATCACCATTCTGGTCAATAGGTCTTACCTGACCTGGTGTAAAGTTGTTACCATTGAGGGCAAACTTGCGTAACAGTCCGGTATCGGCATACTGCCACATGCCATTTGACGCAAAACCATAAATTACACCGATTGGTTGGCCAATAAACCAGTTGTTAAGTATATCATCCTGCTTCCCGTTTGAAAGAAACTCAATCTTTTCTTTTTGCCATGAAGCATTTAAGTTGGTTGTCCACTGGAAATTTCTAGTGGTCATGTTAATGGTATTGATATTAATATCAATACCATGGTTTGCAGTTTGGCCAATATTTTCAATTGTTGTAAGAAATCCTGTAACGGTAGGCAGGTTACGGGCCATCAACAAATCCTTAGTTTCAGAAGAATATATATCAATTACTCCTGAAACTCTTTTTTTAAATACTGAGAAATCAATACCAAAGTTATACTGTGTTGTTTTTTCCCAATCCAATGCCTGGTTTGCAAAAACTGTGGAAGGAAGGGAAGCAGCGTTAAGCGTTCCGCCCACAGGATAAAAATTTGGCACAGTTCTGCCTTTGGTGGCATATGCATCAATAGCTGAATTACCCGTCACGCCTGCACCTACACGAAGTTTTAAGTCATTAAGCCATGCTACATTTTGCATAAATCTTTCACGGCTTATACGCCATGCTATTGCGGCACTTGGGAACAACGAGAATTTGCTGCCGTCATCAAAAAGTTGCGAAGCACCATCTGAACGAACAGATACAGTCAATAAATATTTATCATCAAACCCATAATTTAACCGGGCCATATAGCTTACTAACTGACGCTTTATTAAATCAGAATTTTGGGTTATGGTAAGATTTGCAGCAGGCAGGGTCGAAGAATTCAACGCATTCCATTTTTGGCTGGCAAAAGGGATACCAGTGCCTCTAATAGTATGAACCGGGTCAGCAACAAACTTAGTGGCGCTTTGCAATAAGGTAAGACCAAAACTATGTTTATCGATTGCTTTATCGTAATAAACTAAGTTATCAAGTGTCCATGAATAAGTTCTTGCTTCCTGCAATGACGCTCCATTAATTCCGCTGCTGGCGGCAGAGAGTCCATCAATATAAATACCATTCCGATAATTAGAAAAATCGGGGCCGAAGTTTAACCGGTATTTCAATCCCTTTAATGTATTATGAATTTTTCCAAAATCCAGTTGTGCATACAGGCTTCCAAATGCACGAAGGGTTACACGCTGGTCCTGAGTATATTTCTGTTCATCCACTACTGTTTTTATGGCCACGTCGCCACCTGGATAAATTATCCTGTTACCAGCAGAATCATAAGGAACGGCATGCTTAAAAAGTCCCCGGGCAGATCCATAAATACTGGTCGCAGGGGAACCAACAAAAGAACCAATTACGATGTTCGACTGTCCGAATTCCTGGGTTCCATGAGTAAGATTTACATTAAGTCCCATACTAAACCAGTCAGTAGCCTGTATATCTACACTGGCTTTTCCTGAATACCTGCTAAATTTCTGTCCTATGGAAGTTCCTTTATTATTCAAATAGCCGAAAGAGGCGTACGCCTTTATAGTTTTTGTGCCGCCGCTAACACTTATTGTGTTGTCAGTAGTAATACCTGTTTGAGATACCAATCCCGTCCAATCAGTATTGCCAACTTTTGAACCATCCCATGTACCGGAGGCCCACCCTTTCGCAATATTGGCCCAGGCAGTAGGGTCGGCAGTTGCGAGAAAAATATCCCGGTCGTTAGCAATAGTTGGATTATCACCTCTTGGACGACCTGTTGGGTTACTATAGTAAACGGCCCAGCGACGAAACTCTATATACTCTGCGGCAGACATTATGGGTGCCCAGTCTTTAATAGTTTCAAAAGTTGTAGAGCTATAAAGGTTAATCTGTGTCTTACCTGCTTTGCCTTGTTTGGTGGTAACTATCACAACACCATTGGCGCCTCTTGAACCAAAAATTGCAGTGGCTGATGCATCTTTCAACACATCTATGGCTTCAATATCATTGGGGTTTAGATAATCAATACCACCCGAACTCAAAGGAATACCATCTACAACAAAAAGTGGTGAGTTGGATGCTGTTAAGGAACGTACGCCTCGAATATTTATACTACCAACCTGTCCGGGGCGCTCATTGGAAGTAATATCCACACCTGAAACTTTTCCCTGCATTGCTTGCAGCGCATTGTCAACCGGGCGTGACCTGATGTCCTTTTGATTGATGCCGGCAACGGAACCGGTTACATCCTTCTTTTTGATAGTCGTATAACCAATTACTACAACATCCTGTAATGATGAAGCAAGACTCGCAACGGATATGTTCACCTCAGATTTGTTATCAATGGCAACTTCCATATCTGCATATCCAACAGATGTGATCACTAATCTTGAATTGCCTGACGGCGCCATCAATGAATAAGAGCCATCAGCTATGGTAGCCGTAGCTATGGTGGTACCTTTTACCTGTATCGTCACTCCCTCAACTGGTTTCCCTGTTTCGTCAGTGACTCTACCAGTTACTTTAAAATTTGATTGTGAAAATGATAAAATAGCGAGAGGAAACAAGAGTATAAACATAATAATACTCCTGCTTAACGCAGTTTTTGTGTTCATAGACAAGCAGTTTTGTGTTAAAAGGAAAAACAAATTAGAGCAACTTCTGAATTTATCATCCTGTTCTGTCCTGAAAAGCCGTAATTATTTACGCAATCGTTCCCGAAAAAAACAAACCTGACACAAAGCCAGGTGTTATTGGTAATTATAATTATTCGCAACTAAAAGTTATCAGTATTCACCTGGTGCAACGTAGTTATATCTATTATCAATCATTGTTTAGTTCTATTTATTTCATTATACAATAGTGGCCAGTCGCTATTTGATTGATGGGCTCTATTGATAAAGTCTCCAATCTTTTTGACAACATGAGGGTATATAGCAGCGACATTATTTTTTTCGCCAGGGTCTTTTTTTAAATCATATAATTCAATTGTCGCGTCTGGGTTTTTATTTACAGCGAGTTTCACTCCTTTCCAATCTCCCCAGCGTACAGCCTGCCGTCCATCGTATTCATGAAATTCCCAATAGAAATATTCATGTTTTTTTTGTTTCCCATTATTAGAAAATAAGGGAACTATCGAAATGCCATCAATATTTTTTATTTGCGGTATTCCCGCCAATTGCAGAAAGGTTGGATACATATCCCACAAAGCTGCCGGTTGTTCAATAACGCCTGGTTTAATTTTGCCAGGACAATAAGCAATAAAAGGTACTCTAATTCCTCCTTCATAGAGATCTCGTTTAATCCCTTTGAATATTCCATTGCTATGGAAAAATTCCGGGTCGCCACCATTTTCACGATGCGGTCCATTATCACTCGAAAAAATTATAATAGTATTCTTTGCTTTCCCTTTTTCTGTAACAGCTTTTACGATTTCACCAACATACTTATCGAGTCTTCCCACCATGGCGGCAAACTGTGAATGTGGTAAAGGCTCGGGAATAATATTATGTGGCCTTGTTTTTAAATCCTTTCCTGCTAAATACTGCTCATTAAATTTCTTTGCATAATAAACATACAACTCATCGTGAGGACCAATTACATCACCATGAGGCAAAGTATAAGGCAGATATAAAAAAAACGGTTTTGATCCGGACTGATGAATGTATTCAATTGCCTTGCTATGAATTAGCGAGGCGGAGTAAATCGAATCACTTGTTTTATTTATTGCCAGATCAACTTTGTTATGATTATCCCAGATATAAGGAGGGAAATAATCATGCGCCAGGCTTTGACAGTTATAACCATAAAATTTATCGAAACCTTTTTTGTTCGGATCGCCACTGTTGCTGATGAATCCTAATCCCCATTTGCCAAAAGCTGCAGTGGCATAACCATCATTCTGTAGAAGGTTTACAAATGTTATCACCGAATCGGGTAATGGAGTTTGACCCTCAGGGGGAAAAGCTTTGTTCCCACGTACAACCGTATGACCAGTATGTAATCCTGTTAAAAAACTTGCCCTTGCCGGTGCGCAAACAGTGGAGCCTGAATAAAACTGTGTAAATCTTAATCCATCCTTTGCCAGCTTGTCAATATTAGGTGTTTCAATTTTTTGTTGTCCATAGCAACCCAGTTCACCATAACCAAGATCGTCAGCAAAAATAAAAATGATATTAGGTCTTGGTTGTGCTGAACTAAATAATACAAAAGCAAAAGCTATTGCTGTCAATAAGATCTTCTTCATTTACCTGCAATATAAGGCTACTTCAATTTATAAATTTCTGTGCCTGCCAGCAAGAAACAACCCAAACCATAATCTTCGAAGTCCGGTGTTTTATCATACCCAAGAGGTTGACCATCCTTTGGCTCTTTGCCCGTTCCTTGCACGTAGCCTAACTTTCCATCAGGATGCACAGCTTCTTTACTCATGGCGTTCCACGCTTTCGTGATAGCAGGGAGGTAAGTTCTCCTATCGAATATGCCATTATTAATTCCCCATGCAAACCCATAAATGAATAATGAAGTGCCTGAAACTTCCTTACCTCCAAAATTATTAGGATCATTCAAACTTACATTCCAATAACCATCTTTACGCTGCAATGGCAATAAGGCAACACACATGTCTTTAAAATCTTGTAAGTATCCATTGTAATGTGGATCATTCTTTGGCAGCGACTCCAATGTCCTCGCCAAGGCGGCTACTACCCAACCATTACCACGGCTCCAGTAACAATCATCTCCATTTGGTTCTTTATACGGCGGGTCAAAATCTTTATCACGCCACCATAAATGTTCTTTTGGATTGTATAAACCATTATCACCATGCTTGTTTTTTGTGAATGCATACATTTCATACATGCGATTGAAATAGTTGGCATCATTATAAAGGTTACCAAGTCTTACAAATACTGGCATTGCCATCTGCAATGCATCTATCCAGTTCCAGTCATCGATTTTAGTTGTCAGCATCATTGAATCAATTGATGCTTTTATATCATGAACTCTTTCGGGATGTCGTTTGTTGTCCAGCAAGTACATGTCAACATAGGTCTGTCCACAACATTGATTATCCGCATTTCTTGTCGTTATACCGCCACGTAAACCCCATTTATGTTTTTCGCCCCACTGCAAGGCGTAATCATAATACGCTTTCTGCCTATCTATAGTATATAAAGCCATCAGGCCTTCATAATACACGGCTCTTGTCCAAATATTGCTTGGTCTTTCAATATTGGTAAAAATCGGTTTGCCGGCATCTGGCCATTTATCCATGAAATATTGATTCGTAAGGCGCAGGGTTTTTAAAACTTTTTTCTTTGAAGGCAGCTTTTGTGTGGTTGCAGCCATCGCAAAAGACAACAACAGCAGCACGCAGAGGATTCGTTTCATATCGCAGCAATTAAATCAAATTTGTTTTCAATGTAGGTTAATAAAATAATCCAGCTGTCACGCTGCATCCTGCATTAAAATATTTTTTTCAATCCTTCCCATTTCACTTTCCAATTCTTTGGAAAACCAATATTAGTTTCTTTATCTGAATCAACACCCGTACACATCATTGCTATGGCATTTAAAACGCCGCCATTACCTGGTAAGTAGATCGTTAATCTTTCATCCTGGTAATTGTGCCCATTAATTAAATAGGTATTTGTGCGGATCGGCATGAGCAATGCATCCACTGCCTTTTCTGGCATATGCAATCTCGTTGCCGTCATTGCGACAAGAGGAAAATCCCAACCCCAGGTATCATCCCACTTCCAGATCTTCCAAACCAGTTCAAATGTTTTTTTCATTACAACGGTGTCTAATCCGTTTGCAGCAGGTATAGTGCTGTAAGCGCCGAGCACTGCAGGATGATCGATTAAATATTTTGAGTTTTCATCGTAACAATCAGGTGTGCTTTCTGTAGCAAGATAAACTCCATTCAACTGGGGCAGCGGCGCAAGATTATTGATTATCTCATCCCACTTTTTATCTTTTGGCAAACCGAGTCTTTGTTTCCAACGCTGTGCCACCTTCAATGCCCAACTCCAATAAGCCAGTTCATAAGTTGGATTAAAAGTCGTGACCGCATCAAAACATTCTTGTGCGGGAATTAACCCTTTACCCAGATTATATTTTTTAGTTTGCAAGTTGTAAGAAGGAAACGATGCCATAAAATCTGCAGTGGCAAAAAGCAAGTGCTTGTATTTGTTTAATGTTTGTTTATTTGGCTTGCTTCGATAAAGCATTTCTGCCATATAAATAAAATGAGGCTGCTGCCATATAAGGAATGTACCGACTGATGAAGGCGATTCATTACCCTGGTGATCGGTCATCTTTTGCCAACGCAAACCATCAAAACCCTGCCGCTTTGCTAATCCAAATGCTTTATCAGCAACTGTAAAATACCAGTCCAGGCTTTTTTCCATTAGTTCAACCCGGCCCCATTGTGCAAAATGAACGGCATGCCACCAGTGCATTTCCAAATGTGGTTTGCCATACCAACTATTATAAGTAAGTCCCGTTTCCTGGGGAGGATAAGCAGATGAACATTGGATCTTTGTTAAGTATTGTGATAAAACTGTTCTCCTTTCAATTTCAAATGCTCTTTTATCGTTTACTTGTGAAAAATCAACAGCGCCACCACTGAGCCAGAATTTTTTCCATGACGCTATACTATTATTCTGTGCTTCGGAAAACCTGACAGTATTAAATCCAAAATCTCTTTGACTGAAACTGCATGTGAATTCACAAATGCCTAAAGGGTTACTGACGGGATTAAATACAAAATAGTTTTTGTTAACGGTTGAATAAAGCGCCGGAGTTTGCCATAAAAGACGTAAACTATAATGAGTGGTGTCAATCGTACGCCTTATGATGTAACCGCCATAACATTTTTCAAGATTAGAATTATGACGAGCATCATCGCTCCAATTGTTTCCAACATCCTTCCATTGTCCATTTGGATACGGGAACCTGATTCGAATAGCAAGACGGTTTTGAGTAATTAATGATGATTCTATCTTGAAACCAACTATATCTTTTTGCTGATGACAAACTGTGATCACTTTTATCGGTTCATCGTCAACGGTAAATAAGCTCGTAATAGTTCCTGTCCACAGATCCAGTTGCTGCTTTATATCCTTGATATCTTCTGCTGCTGCCAATGAACCATTCTTCTTTTTTATTTCCATTCCGATATTGCCAAGCTGCAATCGATGTTGATTGACACGAAAATATTCAACAGCTTTTTTTGCTCTTTCTGGCTCCTTAAGTTGTACGATATAAGAGATTTTCCTGCCTTCAAGCTCATATGTCTTTTGTGTTTCTTCTATTTTCAGATCTTCAGTATTTGGGAAACTATGCCAACCCCATACTGACTGTGTACCCAATGGCACTCCATTGGCATAAGCATCTGGAAAACTCTGCATACCGGTTGCATCAACTGTAAACGCAAAATTTCCATTCCCCACAGAAAGGGAAGAAAGCGAATTAATTTTTGTTACAACAACATTATGCCGCTGCACTACGGCTTTCCTGTCAATTTTTTGAGAAAACAAAAACAATGAACTGTTTATCAAAAAACAGATGGAAGCTGCTATCTTAAACTTAAGACTCTTCATTGATTTTTAAAGAAAAGACTATATAATCAAAACTACGAGGGCTAAAGCCCCGGGGTTATTATATTTCTTTTTGCCCCGGCCTTAAGGCCGGGGCCACTGATGTTGTTATATGTTCTGGGGCTTTAGCCACAATAGTTTTTTCATCTCATATATTTTTTGATCTTCCCCGGGTTAATTCGCTTTAACTCATTTGCCACCGTTTCTGCATTCAGTTTTGCTCCGTCGGTATTGGTATGTGTGTTATCGGCCGGGAAAAATAACTTAACTGCTGTTTGTCCCATTGCTTCATATTTTATAGCCACCAGGTCATTAAGATCGATAAAATAAGCTCCTTCCTGTTCAGCAATTTGTTTTGCCCACAATGCATAAGAATCAGAAGAACGATTCACTTTGTCATCTTTCCATCCATTCCTTGGCACTAAAGAACAGATGATGGGTACAGCGCCTTTTGCTTTAGTTTCCCTTACATACTTGCGCATGTACCAGCCATAAGTGTGCACAACCTCTTTTATTTTTCGTATAGGGTTCCATATTTCAGTGCTATCATCGCCAACACCTCTTATTGTACCTCTGGCCCTTGCTGTATCATCCAAAGGACCCGCATCGTTATGTCCAAACTGCATAATGACAAAATCTCCTTTCTTTAATTTTTCTAAAATTCTATTCCATCTTCCTTCAGTAATAAATGTACGACTGCTTCGTCCACCGATAGCATGATTCTGTACACTGATCATTGTTGTATCAAAATAAGGAGTTATCACAGTGCCCCATCCCATCTGGTTATTCTTGCCGGTACCATCTCCATTTTTTACCGTACTATCACCAATTATATAAAACGTGAGTTTATCTTTTTTCAATACGATAAAGGAGCATATTATTACAAAAAGAGGAACAAGTATTAAAAATCGTTTATTCATTTTCTTTATTATTCATTTTATTCAATAGTGGCAATTCAGCTGTATTTAATGCCAGGATCTCATCCCAAATCTTTTTCATTACCGGTATCCCGTTTTCATTATTTCGTTTGCGATTATTTAAAACTCTTTCACCAGGATAAGAAATTGAAGCCTGTTCATTTTCTGGAACAGAATTTTTGTAATCATCAATAATACTTTCTATTAAGGCCGGAATAGAAGAATGGTTGGACAGCTTTTTACTATTAATTGAGATAAAAATCTGTGATACTCCAGACTCGACGCTCCGGCTGCTTATTTCATGTGTAGGCAAGCCGCCTGATAAAACTGCGGCCAATAGATCCAACAATAAAGAAAGGCCTGCTCCTTTCCAATAACCAACGGGCAGCGGTCTCCGGGATTCTATAATTGCCGCGGGATCGTAGGTAAGATTTCCTTCCTTGTCATAACCGCCATACACTTTCAAATTCTCATTTTTCATTGCAGACAATTCCATGCTGCCAAATGAATATTGAGACATTGCCATATCAAGTACAATAGCAGAAGCATTGTAAGGCATCGCTATCACCAAAGGATTGTTTCCAAGCCTCGCATCTTTTGCTCCATATGCCGGCATATTGGCAATTGTATTGGTAAAACCAATAAATATATAACCTGCCATAGCCGCCTGCCATCCATAAGCGCCGCCGCGCATCCAATGATTTGTATTACTTAATGCAACACAGCCTATACCAAATTCATCTGCCAGCTTCATCGCTTGGTTTGCTGCTGCAATTGCATTTAGTATACCCGGACCAAGATTTCCATCCCATTGCTCTATCCCATTGTATTTAGATCTCAAAAGAGGTTCAGCATCTTGTTTTACATAACCGTTTTTAGAATACTCAATGAAACGAGGAAACCGGTTTACGCCATGCGTATAAATTCCATCAAGACTGTTTTGTGTAAAAGCTTCAGCTAGTTGTTTTGCCTTATCTTTTGAATACCCTGTTTTTAATAAAATTTCATTGAAGCATTGCTCCATTTCTTTTGGGGAAACGAAAATCATTTGCTGCCGGTTACTCATATCAAATTAATAAGGGAAAGATAAATCATATCATCTTAACTGTGTTAAAGATATCAATCCAATCACCAGTTTATCGGTGACGGTTTATGGTTAGTTTTAAGTCAAATGCCCTGATTTTACCCTTCAGAAAAAAGTAAGGGGTACATGGGCTTTACAATCAGATCGTAATTAATTATGGTATAAAAATAAACGAGAGTCCAAAAATGATTAAGTTTGAAACTTCCTATAGCAATTCCTAAATAACAACTACCTGAATCTAGTTATGGACAGTCCAATATTTATCCTGTTTATTGGTATCGTAATCGTAGTTGGGGGTATCATCGGCTTTAAACTTCACCCGTTTTTAGCATTATTGTTGGCAGCAATAGTGGTGGCTCTACTGACACCTTTGGCATCGGTAGAACAGTTTTTTCTTTCAAAAGGTATGTCAGCCGCTGAGGCATTAAAACAATCGCATAAAAGCATTGGCGAAAGAATAGGAACCGAGTTTGGAAATACCTGCGCCAAAATTGGTATCCTTATAGCAATGGCAGCCATTATTGGCAAGTCAATGCTGGATAGTGGGGCGGCAGAAAAGATCATCAGGGCAATTCTAAAAATAACAGGAGAAAAAAAAGCACCTGTCGGTTTTGTTTTAAGTAGTTTCTTTCTCACTATTCCTGTTTTTGTTGACGCAGTTATTTTTTTAATGATGCCGTTGGCAAAAGCTATGGGAATGCGACTGGGCAAAAACTATTTGTTATTGGCACTATCCGTAATAGCCGGTGCAGTGATGGCAAACTCTTATGTGCCGCCTTCGCCCGGTCCTTTGTTCTTGGTAGGCGCCATGAATGTATCAATTGGCTTGATGATGGTTTGTGGGACACTACTTGGGCTTTGCACAATTACAGTAGGTTATTTTATTGCAGTATGGTTAAACAAAAAAATGCCCATTCCACTTCGGGACTCTCCTGATGCCCGGTTAGAAGATATTGCAGCTATTGCTAATAAGCCCGACAAAGAATTACCTTTTTTAGGTTGGGCATTATTGCCTGCAGTATTTCCCTTGTTGACAATTTGCATTCGTTCAGCCGTTGAAGCTTTTGCAACGCCTGGTACACCATTAACTGATTCAGTTATTCTCAATAAGATTTTAGATGTCATTTTATTCTTTGGCGATAAAAACATTGCAATGTTCATGGGTGCCGTTTTTGCTTTGTTCGTTTTAGCAAGGCAGACAAAAACAACCAAAGGCAAGCTAACCGCATTTGTTCAAACAGCATTGATGACAGGCGGTGGTATTATTTTAATTACTGCTGCCGGTGGTGCATTTGGTGGTATGTTACAACAATCAGGCATTAGCCAAAGCATAGCAAATGCTACTAAAGATTATCAGATGGCATTGATTCCATTAGCGTTTTTAATAACGGCAATAGTTCGTACAGCACAAGGTTCGGCAACAGTTGCACTCATCACAGCCTCAGGTATTTTGGCAGGCATGGCACAAAACGAAAATTTAGAATTTCACCCGGTATATTTATGTCTTGCTATTGGCAGTGGCGCAAAATTGATTCCATGGATGAATGACGCCGGATTCTGGATTATGTGCAAAACAAGTAACCTTACAGAAAGAGAAGCCCTGAAAACCATCGCCCCCATGCAAACTATGATGGGCATAACTGGATTAATTTTGACAATGATAGCAGCAAAGCTTTTTCCAATGATATAAATTGATTTTAGGAATTCTAAAAAATCGATTCACGAGTTTCCAAATGGAAAACATAGTCATAAAAACCACTCCCCACGATAATGTGGGAATAGTAGCCAATCAATCTGGTTTGAAAAAAGGTGCGGTGATTTCAGGCGGAATCGTTTTGCAGGAAGATATACCGATGGGTCATAAGGTAGCACTGACATCATTTGAGAAAGATGATCCTATTATTCGTTATGGACAACCTATTGGTTATGCAAAAGTTTCTATTGCGAAAGGTAACTGGGTAAATGAAAGCAATATGAATTTGCCCCAACCACCTGACCTGAACGAAATTCCATACATAAAACATACAGCACCAACCGTTGAACCACTAGAAGGCTATACTTTTCAAGGTTATAAAAATGTGGATGGAAGTGCGGGAACAAAAAATGTATTAGGAATTACAACGAGTGTGCAATGTGTAGCAGGCATCACTGATTTTATTTGTTCGAAAATTAAAAAAGAATTGTTGCCACTTTATCC
>Ga0075419_10000721_pt1 | contig 21068 bp, 19 predicted proteins | sample SoiMetdeltSBSDD3_FD_76900 | JGI IMG/M metagenome (GOLD analysis project Ga0075419, IMG submission 76900) | Bulk soil microbial communities from a Populus tree surrounding site in Tennessee, USA - Soil MetaG P. deltoides SBSDD3 | ecosystem: Environmental > Terrestrial > Soil > Tree plantation... | reverse complement strand
TAAATTGACCTTTCTTTGAGCCTTCACTTCCCCACATTTTCAAGAATTTTCCATCACTATCAAATACTGCGACTCTAGAATTTTGTCTACCATCCGTGACATAGACATAATCATTTGAGTCCACTGTTATATCATGTTGGTGTACAAATTGGCCTTTCTTTGAGCCTTCTTTACCCCACATTGTAATAAAGTTACCATCACTATCAAATTTTTGGACTCTAGGAAGTGCTTGATCGCTAACATAAACATTATCTTTTGAATCCAACGCCACTCCCCATGGTTTTTTGAATTCACCTATCTTTTCACCCTCTTTACCCCACATTTTCAAGAATTTTCCATCACTATCAAATTTTTGAATATTTTTTCCAGAATATTCTGCAACATAAATGTTATTTAAAGAATCTACAGCCATACTCTCAGGTTGCAAAAATTTACCAGGACCACTACCTTTTGTACCCCATTTAGTAATAAAATTTCCATTCTTATCAAATTTTTGTATATTGCAATTCTCTCCATCACTAACATAAACATTATCTTGTAAATCAACAGTTATTCCATGAGCATGAAGAAACTGTCCATCATTAGATCCTACAGTACCCCAACTATCTACAAGATTGCCTTCTCTATCAAATTTTTTTATAAAATGAAAATTATTTAAATACGTATCAGAATCAGGAGATGTTTGTGTTTGTAGAACAGATGTTTCCTGATTATTTATGCAATTCTCTTTATCTATATCCTCAGAATTTGCTGGATTTTTTTCTGAAATGCTTTGGTCTGAGGCATAATAGTCTTCTTCATTGAATTCAAATACCTCAGCATAGATAATAGATATAAAGCTCGTAGAAACAACATATAAAATTATTAAACTGAATGGTATTAATAATAAGTAAAAAAGTTTGTTCACGAATTTGTGTAGTAGGTATTTATTATTAAGATTACATAAGAAAATTATACTAAATTTATCTAGTACAACATTAGAACAAAAATTCGTTATTAAATATAAAAAATTTAATCCAGCAAAAACTGGATAATGCGGTTGATTCACTTATAATGCGTTATATTGGAATGATGAATTTATTTTTATAAGGTTGTGCGTATATAATTGCCAAGTTATATTAGAATATACTACTATGGCTAAGGTTTTTTCTGGATATCGTTGGAAATGAATGAAAAAGCGGAGCGAGAAGACCTGTTTTACATGACTCGCAAAGATTCTTGTATAAAAAAGTTCAGTGAACCAACTTTAGATTTCTTTACTCTACGGCATATCTAAAATATGAATCTAATTGAAAATGTTGATTCTTAATCCAATCTAAATCCTTCAGCAATTTGCAAAGATGGGATAATTGAATCAAAAATACAATCTTTTATCATAGAGTGATTCCCATCGTCCTAAAAGTGTTCTATTACCTATACTTTTAGACGTTATCATGAGCTATAACTTTGGGACCTTTATAGTGTATCTAAAATTTGTGCATTTCTTTCATTCCAGTTGATACCATAAACTTGGATGGTATTTTGTAAAAAGTAGATCTATTTCAACAAATCAAAATTTTGAATAATACGAAATCTATATCTGTTATCTAAATCTTCAGAAAAAGAATGATCCTTTCATCCATCGTACTACCATCCATAATATTTCATATAACTTCCCAATATTATATTTGGACTAAAAGCAAAATTTGCTACAACTAAATATTTAAGAGTTATTATTATTTCAAAAGATACTTTGAAATAGTAGTTCTAATAATATAACAATAACAAAAATTGTATAAATTTCAATTCTTTCTAATTGAAGGAAAGAGAGAGGAACAATAAATTAATGCCAATAATATCCAAAACCAAAAGCATCTATAACGCTGGTATCTTTGAAATTAAAAACAATAACCTAGAAGAAGGGATAGAATGTTTTAGTCAATGGTTGTCAATTGAAGAAGGGAATAGTGAAGATAGTAACAAGAATGTTCAATTAACTCTTATTGCATTTGAAAAGAAGAATAACAAATTGTTACTTCACGATAATCTCCATAATTCAGATATTGAGATAGTTTTCACCGATGGTGTCCCATTCTGTACTTTATGTACTACTGATGATTGTGCACATACAGGTTTTGCTATATGCGCAAAACAAAATCTTTAAAAAACTGTGAGTGTAAATTGAATTAAAAAATTAGAAAGATCAGTGACACAGATATTTAAAAAGTATTTTCATTTATTTTATTATTGGAAATGAAACAAATTTGAGTGCTAATTCTCCGAATGTTATTGTTGATTTTGAATATTGACCTCTGGCTACTTATGTTAAGTAAAACTACTTGTAGTTTATATCAAGAAGCAAGAACTTGGAAAGTATTTGGCGCAATGGTCGTTTAGATGTCTTTTTGTTTGGATTAATTTCTGGTATTTCTATGAATTTTACTCATTTATTGTTATCCTGTTGTTCGCGTCTAGTTACATGATAATATTCTTATAGATATATAAATATGCTAAATATTATGATAGATATTAGATAATATTTATATATAAATATTTTCGAATACGGACTTACTATAGATAGATAACATTAGCTAGATATTTATATAATAATAATAATCAAAAAAATTGAATCAATTTTCAAACAAATTATACTTAAAAGAAGCTAAATTACTAATTTATACATTATGTAGCATTTTATTAAAAAATATAGACTATAATATAATTATAAAATCTTTAATAATACATAGGTGATTACAAAAAATCAGTAATTAAATAATTTCTACTATCTTTGATTAATTTTTTAATTTGTTTTTTGTTTGTTTTTTCTGAAGGCAACGTAGAAAAATTATAAAATTGTTTCAAAAAATCTCTTTCTTCTTTTAACAAAAAATCTAAATCCAAATTTTCTTCTGATCTGAAAAGATAGTTAAATACAAGTTTCTGATTAATTTGTTCTAATGTTATAAGGCTATTATATATTTTTACCATTTCTGATATTTTATTAGTTATATTATTGTTTATTAGCAATTTCATAAAACTTCTCTTTGGGATATTAAATATGCCATTCATTATACATCTATTAAATATAGATAATATTTCAAAGTAGTCCTCTTTTCCACTATATCCTATTATTGTTGTAGGAAGAAGTTTTAATATTTGCAAATTTCTATTTAAAACATATTTTTTGTCTATTACTAAATATGATCTACCAAATGTAAGAATGGCATTTAATATTTGATTAGGAAGTCGCTCATCCAGTACGTCATTATCAGATTTTATCTCTACTGGTATAAATGTTATATTTTCAATTCTACATTTCTCGAGTTTAGAGAATTCAGTAAATTGCTGTGATCTCATAAGAATATTATGTTGAATATCATATTCTAAATCAAAATATTTATTATTTGTTTTTTTGGGTTTATTTTCTTTATTAATTAATGCAATTACTAAATCAAAATTACGAAAATATCCTTCCTCCTTGATCTTAATCTCATGAGTTTGAGAATTTAAAAAAGGGATAAGATGGTTATTATTGATATGACCATTTTTAACTGAGCTCTTAAATAATTTTTTTAGTTCTATCTGATTCATAGATGTTAAAATAAAACTATTGGCTAAATAATAATATTCTATCGATAAATTTTATGTTATAATTCTCTATTTACCATGAATTCTAATAGATTATGATTTGATCAATCTATAAAATATTATCTATTAAATAATATCTAATGTAATGTAACTCATATTGGTTATGGATAACGGAGATAGTATACGGTTATTTGTATATTTTTATTTTATTATGCGATTTTCGAATAGTTTAGATATATTATTATTTCAGAATTTTTTGATGAAATATACAAGTAATTCTATAAATACTTTGATTGGAAATTAACTTGATATTTATTGTATTAATAAATCTATTAACATCACTACTATAAGAGATATAAACATTGATAATTATAATAGGATAGAAATGGTATCATTAGAAACAGGAATTGCATTAATTATAATTGGAATAATTTTGTTAGTTTTGAATAGGTTCGTTCCCTCGCTTCCAGCAAGGCTATTGTATGTTATAGGATCTATTGTTTTAGTCATTGGAATAATTATGGTTATACTATATTTTGTATTTGGAATCGTATAATGAATTTCAATATTATAAATTAAATCCATATTCTTTTATTTTACCAAAAACAATTAATGAATTTTAATATAATGATGTAATTTATAAATGATATAATATAAAGAAAACGAACAAAGGTTCAAGGAAAAATCAAATATAATGTCCTTGATAAAAGTGAGCATTAAAACAGACATAAGATTATATATATGAATTTTCTATGGAAACAAATTTAAATGGTTAACAATATAACAATATCTTACCCTAATTTTATAAAATCTATGAAATTTTTTTATAAACATTCCAGTTATACGAATTGTTTTATTTTTCCCCAATAAACCTATATTTGTTTCTTTTATAAGAACTTGATTTCTTTAATTATGTGACTCCTTCCAAGTTAGCCTTTAACATTCCTGAAAGTTATATGGAAAAGGTTTTTCTTTCTTTCATTTGTGAATCACAATAATTTAATCTATCAAATTTATAAAAAAATAAATTAACTTTTTGACTATTAATAGTTTTAATAATTGGAAGAAATTTATATACTATACATAGATAAAATACAATATTATACACCTAGTAATTTCTTGAATTAATTTTATCTAATTGTTAAATTGAATGTATATTATCACGAACTAACTATATCAACTGATAATGATAATTTCTAAGGTATATCCAAATGAAGCCTATGAAATATCATTTACTTCTTAAGAAGAATGATTATATAGGAAAAAATATAAAACAAATTAATCTCTTTGTATATTTCACGTTTCAAGTAATAATTTCTTAAAAGTTATTTTATATATCAATAACGAATCTGTTATAGATATAATATACTATAAGTGCTCTTCAATAGGAACTAGCAGTATATTAAACTCTTTTAATAACTAAAAATGATTTTTATTGTAATATGTGGGATATAGTAATATTTAGAAAATAATTGAAGTGAATATAACTTATAATATTTATAAATAATAGATTCTTTTTAGCTAATTTACTTGTGAGTTTTATTGCAGAACTAATTAACTATAAAAACTAATGTAATTGCAGTATGATTCTTCAATTCTTTTATATTTTTTCAAAATCTCATCATTAGACAATACATTTTTAAATTACATTATTTTATATATATATTAAGGAAGGATTAGAATTAGGGAAAAGAAAAGTTTTGAATGAGGCGGCATTAAAAGAGCTTGTTATGCCTCAGGAAGGAGAAATGTTTGGAAGAGTTATAAAGCTAGTAGGAGGCGATAATGTTATTGTCAAGTGCAATGATGGTAAAATACGTACTTGTCGTATTCGAGGTAAGATAAAAAGACGAATGTGGATAAGAGAAAATGATCTAGTACTTCTTGCACCTTGGGATTTTCAATCAGACAAAGCAGATATAATTTGGAGATATATTGCGGCTCATGCTGATAAGTTGGAACAAGAAGGAAATTTAAAAGGTTTAAATAAATAATAAATACAATTTAATTTAATTTTTAATTGTTTCTTCCTTTAATATTATGTCTGATATTATATAAATAGATAGTTCTATATAATAAAAAATAATTAGTATCATATTCTTACGTATATATTATTTCTTTTTAAAAATTGTTTTACACTTTTAATAGTAGACTTCTTATAATGAAATATAGATGCTGCTAAAGCTGCATCTACCTTTGTTTTTTGGAAAACCTCTACCATATGTATTGGTTTCCCACATCCTCCAGAGGCTATTACTGGTATACTTAATTTTCTACAAATAATTTTGTTCAATTCTAAATCATATCCTTCTTCAGTTCCGTCTGCATCAATACTTGTTAAAAGAACTTCTCCTGCTCCTAGTTTTTCAACCTTTGTAGCCCATTTTATTGCATCAATGCCTGTTCTTTCTTTTCCTCCATATATCATAACTTCAAACCAATAACGTTTATTTTGTTTCAATTTATGCTCATGATTATCTTTTAGAGTTTCCTTAGAATCAATCTCATAATAATTTTTTTTAACATCTATTGCTACTACTATACATTGTTTTCCAAAAATAGACATTAATTCTGTAATTAATTCTGGATTTTTTATAGCAGATGTATTTATGGAAACTTTATCAGCACCACTTAGTAAAATATCTCTGGCATCTTCTAATTTTTTAATACCTCCACCTACAGTAAAGGGAATGTCTATAACTTTAGCAACATTTCGAACTACATTTTTAATAATGTCTCGTTTCTGTTCAGAAGCAGTTATATCTAGAAAAACAAGTTCATCTGCTCCTTGTTGACTGTATATTTTTGCAAATTCAACTGGGTCTCCTGCATCTTTCACTTCTTTAAAATTAATACCTTTAACTACTCTACCATTATCTACATCAAGACAAGGGATAATTCTTTTTGCTAAAGTCATTTTTAAACTACTGTTAGTGCTTTTTTTAGATCTATTTTCCCATCATAGAGAGATTTGCCCAATATAACTGCAGAACAATCAATATTTTTGACCCTTATTATATCTTCAATACTGGATATTCCACCGCTAGCAATTATTTTTGCTCCATTTATGTTTGATGCGTAGGAAAGTGTATCCAAATCTGGGCCTTTCAAAGTTCCATCTCTATCTACTGATGTGAGTAAAAATTCTTTAACTCCCTTGGCCATAAATAATTTTATAGCTTCAACTACCTTAAATCCAGATGGTTGCCTCCATCCATCAATCATTACAATACCTTTATTTTGATCTATTGAAATTACTATTTTTTCTACTTTATCCTTTAATTGTTGTAACACTTGAGGTTGTTTGTATGCCAGTGTCCCTATAACAATTTTTCCTGCTTTTTTTTCAAACATCCTGTTAATAGCATCAATAGATCTTATTCCTCCAGCTACCTGCACAGGAATTTTTATTGAATCTATTATTTTTAAAATAATTTCTGTATTATTTTGATTATTATTCCATCCAGTAGTCAAAGTAGCATCAAGATCTACTACATGAATTATATTTGCACCTTGAGATTCCATTTTTCTTGCAATTTCTATAGGGTTATCACTATAAACAATTTTATTTTGAAGATCTCCTTTAACTAATCTCACCACCTTTCCTTCTAGTATATCAATTGCAGGTATTATATTCAATATTTACCACCACATATTGTCAAGAAGTTCTTTATTATTTTCGCTCCATTTATACCTGATTTCTCAGGATGAAATTGTGTTCCAAAAAGATTATTTTTCTCCACTACTACTGGTATTGTGCCCCCATATTGAGAATTCGCAACTATTATTTTTTTATCTTTTGTTACGACATGGTATGAATGAACAAAATAGACCCAACATCCATCTTTTAAGCCATGTAGGATTTTACATGTTTTTTCTGTTATTTCTAAATTATTCCATCCCATATGCGGGATTTTTACCTTTTTTATTGGAAGCATAATTACTCTTCCATTTAAAATTTTCAAACCTTCTAATTTTCCCTCTTCGCTATTATTAAATAACATTTCCATTCCTAGACAAATGCAAAGTATAGGAAAATTTTTTTCAAGCAAATTATTAAAATCCTTTCTATATGGTTGTATTGACCGAATAGCAGGGTCAAAGTTCCCTACTCCGGGAAGAATTAATCCATCATGTTTATGTATGTCTTTTAAAGATTTAATTACAGAAACTTTTGTGGCTCCATTTCTTTCCAAAGAACATTTTAAACTATAAAGATTACCTGCACCAAAATCAAAAATTGCAATATCATTCAATCTCACATTACTCCTTTTGTACTTGGAATACCATTTCTTTGATAATCTATACCTGACGCCATTCTAAATGCTATTGCAAATGACTTTATTGCTGCCTCTATTTTATGGTGGTCATTTTCGCCATATTGTATATTAATATGAGTACATGCATTAAGATTTTGTAATAAACTTTCTATAAAATGTTCCAAATCTTCTCTTGCAATACCTTCAATTTCCTTCCTTTTTAATCCTAAATTTACTTTATGGGCTTGTCTTTTGATTAGATCAATTGCTGAGATCGCCATTACTTCATCCATTGGAATTATTGCATATCCATATCTTCTAATTTGTGTTCTATTTGATAACGCATCATTTAGAGTCTGAGAGAGAGTTATAGCCACATCTTCAATCAAATGATGAGAAATACTATCATTTGATTTTGCTTCTAGATAAATATCTATCATACTATGCTTTCCAAATGCTGAGATTAAATGATCTATAAATGGAATTCCAGTTTTAATTTCCACATTCCCAGAGCCATCAATATTAACACTCACACTTACATCGGTCTCTTTTGTACATCTATCTTTGACTGATATTCTTTTATGAGATTTATCCAAATCAAGAGGTTCCGAATTCACTAAGAATATTCCTTATGATACTTTATTTAATATATATGGTAAATCATTTACACTTTTAATTATTATATCTGCCTTTTTCTCCATAAACTTATTAATTAACTCATCTGTATTACTACTACAACCATATATTCCACAAAAAATAATATTAGTTTTGGTTTTGTTAGGGTTTTTTTGATTTAATTCTTCTTCTGCTCTTCTAGCCATTATTAGATCTTCAACAGAGTCTCCACAATAGAGAATATCATTTCTTATGTTAATTTTATTTATTATTTTGTTTAATCCATATGGATTTGGTTTAGCGAATTTTCTGTTCTCATCCTCTAGAAATACGCTATTCTTCTCGTTTAACAAATCAAATTTATTATCTAGGGCATAGGCTGCTGCAATCTTACTTCTTCCTGAAACCATTGCAATTTTATCGTTAAATCTTTCTCTTAATTTTCTAATTGTATTATCTGTAATCACTATTCTATCATTTTCTATGAGTGGTTTGCCAAAATAATATTTTGATTTAATTCTATATCTTTCTAAAAATAATTCTTGTCCATAAAAAAATTCGTCAAATACCGTAGAAACTATACTGTCTCTAACTTTTCCAGGATAGTTCAAATAACTACGAATTTTATCCATATTTATCAAATAATCAGAAGGAGAGATTTTATTAACTCTTAATTTTTTAAGATATCTCTCAACAGATTCTATGCCAGTTTCATCAGCATGTTCAGCTACCTCAATTAGAAGTTTTTCAAGATTAGCATTTTCAAGGTCTTGATGTGATAATAGTGCTAAACTAATTGCATAGCTTGTATCAGCATCATTGTTGAAACCTCCAGTCTGTCTAAATTTCAAAATGATTTTATCTGTAATTAAACTTTTCAAATCTCTTTTAATGAGATTTCTGACTATAAATTGGACTGTATTTTTTATTGCCTCATTATAAGATTTTTTTACGTCAATTAAAACTCCATCAATATCAAAAATAATATAGTCAATACGGAAACATCTTCTCATTTTAAGAATAAAATTGTTATTATTTAATTTTTGATACATTATATTACTTTATCTAAGGATCTTAAAAATTTATTATTCATCATTTTTGTTCCGATAGTTACTCTAATATGACCTCCTTTTCTATCTTTTATCCTTCCTATTGTTTTAACTGCTATATTGTCTTTTTTTAATTGAGCTAAAACATTTTCATATTTATTCATATCCGATATTTGAAAAAAAATGAAATTAGATTCAGTTTGAAAGACTTTTATTTCATTATTATTAAGTTCTTTTAACGAGTTTAATATTCTTTTACGTTCTTTCTTTATTATTTTAATAGTTTTCTCAATATATTTTGAATTCTTTAATATTTCACTTCCTATATTCAAAGAAATATTATTTATTGCATAAGGATACTGTATAATAGTTTTAAATGTATGTGCAAAATCTTCATTAGCAATACAATAGCCCAGTCTTGCTCCTGCTAATCCAAATGCTTTTGATAATGTTCTTAATAGAATTATATTCTGACTTTTTATTGTTTCATAACAAAACGAATAACTAGCAAACTCTACATAGGCTTCATCTATAATTATTAATTTATCATCAAAATTTTTAATTAATTCTATTAATAATTCTTTATCAAATTGATTACCTGTAGGATTATTTGGTGAACAGATGTATATTATTTCTGATTTTTTTGCACTTTGAATAAACTTTTTGTTATCAATTGAATTATCTTGTAAAAGAGGGATTTTGTCTATTTTTAAGGAATATAATAAACATCTATCAATAAAATAAGAAAATGTAGGAGTAAAGGTAGTTACTCTTTTTTCTTTTCCAAAGACTGACAGGATTAAATCTATTATTTGATCAGAACCATTTCCAATAGCTAAATATTTTTTATCTATTTTAGTATATTTTGAAAGCTGTAAATAAAAATCATCAACTTGTTGTAATGGATATTCTCTTAAATCCTCTCTTTCTGCAGCTTTGATAGCTATTTTTTTGATAAAATCTTTTTTTAAAGCAAGATTTTCGTTTGCATCTAGTTTTAATCCTTTATATTTTTCCGGTTTTTTGTAATAATCTAGTTTTCCTAATTGACTTAATTTTGATTCAAACCATTTATCCATACTTTATTTCTCATCATCTATTTTTTGATTTGGACGATCTATTACTCTTTCTTTTACGGCTTTATAATGATTAACCAATCCTTCTTCTTCAGTTATTAGTTTTACATAAGGCTCAATTTCCTCCATCTCCTTTTTTGAAGCTTTAACTATATTTGAAATACGGACAAAATCTAATATTGATAAAGATGTTCTTGATTTACCAAATCCCATAGTAGGAAGAACATGATTTGAGCCTAAACAATAGTCACTAGCTGCAGATGGAGTATTTTCTCCAACTAAAGTAAGTCCTGCAGATGTAATTTTTTTAACCATTTTTAATTCATTCTTAGCCATAATCTGTAAATGTTCAGGAGCTATTTCATTAATAAATTCTATTGCTAAATCTTCATTTTCTGTTATAGCGATAAATCCATTTTCTTTTAAACTATTTGTAACTATTTCCTGACGTGAAATCTTATTTCCTAAAATATTCTTAATTTCATCTTCAACTGTATTTGCAAATTTAGATGAATTAGTTACTAGTCCACAGAACGTATCTTTGCTGTGTTCTGATTGGGAAATCAAATCTAAAGCAACATATTTAGCATTGGATTTATCATCCGCATAAATTACTAATTCCGTAGGGCCTGCTAACATATCAATTGATACTATATTTGAAACCAATAATTTTGCAATTGTTACAAACATTCCTCCTGGACCTACAATCTTGTCCACTTTCTTGATACTCTCAGTTCCAAACGCTAATCCTGCAATACCTTGTGCTCCTCCAATTTTGTATATTTCATTAACTCCACAAATATCAGCAGAAACTAACGTAAGGGGATCTATTTTTCCATTTATCTTAGTTGGTGTTATTGCTACTATTCTTTTAACTCCTGCTAATTTTGCTGGGGTTACACACATTATTAGTGTACTAGGATATCGTGCAGATCCACCAGGAACATAACAACCAACGCTAGAAATAGGTTGAATTATTCGTTGTATGTTTTCATTTTGTATATATAGCGATGATATTTTTTTAAGGTGTTCTAAAAGAATATTTTCATTTTTTATCAATCTATTTCTAATAAGGTTAATAGTTTTAATATGTTCATCAGAAATACAAGTGTATGCTTCTTCTATTTCTTCCCTGTTGACTTGTAATGAATCTAGTTCTATTTTATCATATGCAGAAGTGTATCTCTTTATAGCATCATCGCCAAAATTTCGAACGTTTTCTATAATCTCCTTAGTTTTTTTAATAGCATCTTCAGAAAAATTACTCGATATTCTAGAACGTACACTTTCTACATCTAATTTAGCATTTTTAATATTTATTCTATGAATCAATTATTCTTCTTCTTTATCTATGTTGATATCTTCTAATGGTAATATTTGTCTTGGTTCTGATACAACTAAACCCTGTGCTAATTTTCTCATAATTGGAACAATTTTTATAAATTCGTTCTTATCAATTATGGTATTCACTCCATACCATCCTTCTTCACTTAAATTGCTAACTGTAGGTCTCTTTAATGCTGGTAAAGTAGAAAGTAATTGATCTAAATTTTCTTTTCTAACATTAACAAAAATATGCAGTTTTTTACGTGCTTCTACTACCCCTCTTAATAATGCAATCATATCTGCTATCTTCTCTCTCTTTTTATTATCTTTAAGAGAATTTTTATTTGCAATAAGGACAGAAGTAGATTCCATAATGGTATCTATAATTTTTAAATTGTTCTGAGCTAAAGTTGTTCCAGTTTCAGTAATATCACATATGGCATCTACATCTTCTGGTGGCTTAGCTTCTGTAGCCCCAAAAGAGAGAAATATTTGAACATTCTTATTTTCACCAACTCTAAGCCAAGGGGTAATAATCATAGGATTGCTATTTCCAAAATATTTTTGGTATGCAATTTTAGATTTTATATAATTAGCTGTAGTCGTAAGGTATTCTGCAGATATTCTAAGTGGTTTTTCTCTTCTTACATGATCTATAATCATTTCATCCAAATTATTAAATTGAAAACTTTCTGGTATAGCTATTACTTGTTTAACTCTACCATATTCTAAATCAAGTAATATTTTTACATCTGCATTTGCTTCTCTAATCCAATCTCTCCCTGTAATTCCAACATCATATAATCCTTCTTGTACATACGTAGGAATTTCCTGGGGCCTCAGAAGTTTAACTTCTATTTCTGGATCACTTAACTTAATTCTATATGTTCGTGCTCTACCGCTTATTTTTTGCCATGCTTCTTCAAGAATCTTTAAAGTTGCTTCTTCAATGGTTCCCTTAGGTACTACAAATTTTACTATATGAGCCATAACTATAACAAAAAATTTTTCGTTTGATCAGATATATATCTACTTTGTATCAATTTTCATTTTTATTGATTAATTCGATAATTTCTTCGGCCTTATTTACAGTAACATTATTTTCTTGGACAAGTCTGCTTGCAACGATATTGATTTGTTCATCGGTTGCTCCTGCAGTAATGGCTATATTTCGCGCATGTAATCTCATATGTCCTTTCTGGATTCCTTCATCCGCTAAAGCACGAATTGCAGCAAAATTTTGAGCTAAACCTACCGCTACCATTATTATAGCAAGTTCTTTGGCTTTTTTAATATTTAATATTTTCAAAGCTACTTTCACATATGGATGTACTGAGCTTATTCCTCCTACAATTCCTATAGCCAATGGAATCTCGATTTCTCCCACTAAATTTCCTTCTTTTGATCTATACCATTTAGTCAAAGATCTATATTTTCCATCATTAGAAGCATATGCATGTACAGCTGCTTCTATAGCTCTAACATCTTGCCCTGTGGCCATAGCTACTCCATCAATTCCATTCATCAAACCTTTGTTATGTGTAACAGCTCTATATATGTCAGAATATGCAAATGCATATGCATATAAAATTCTATTCACACCAGTAGAACCACCAATCAATTCTTTTGGAAAAATAGCTTTACATCTAGCCATTCTTTTTGTTGAATAATTCGAAAGAATTTTTAAAATGACTGTACATTTAGTTATTTTTTCTAATTCTGAACCAACTAATTCACACATTGTATTAATTACATTTGCTCCCATTGCATCTCTTGTATCTATAATTAATTCGATTATTATCATGTAACCCATTTTGTTGTTGCTTTCATCAGGCATTTCCCTTAATTGTAAATCAATAGCATGTACTGATCTACTTTTTGAATTTGCTATTTTCAATAACTTTTCTTTATTATTCAATATTATTTTTTTAATTTTATCTCTTTCTTTCTTGTTAGAAAATTTGTCTTTATTATTCCTTTTATCCCGGGAAACTAATTGGATTTGTCCGATCATGATAGAATTATCTGCTTCAGCTAAAAATCCTCCTTTTCTACTTGCAATTTTGGCAGCTTTACTTGCAGCAGCGATAACAGATGGTTCTTCTATTGCCATTGGAATTAAATATTTTCTTCCGTTTATAACAAAATTAGTAGCAATACCTAATGGAATGGGTACAAATCCGATTGCATTTTCAATCATGTTGTTAATTTTCTGAAAAGCAAAATTTTTTGGAAAGTCCTGCAAGATTTCTGAATCTTGCTCAGTTATGTGAGCTTCTTTTTTCAAATATTGCAAACGTTCCTGATGATCTAACTCATAAAATTTTTTGAAATTTTTGTTATTTTCCTTCTTATTAATTTTGTCCACAAGAGTTTATGGTTTAAGTATTTTTAAAATTTTATCATCGTTATGTTGGATAATTCCTCTTCCATCAGTATTGCTAGTCAGAACATAGAGTGTACCGTCACTAGATTCAATAACATCTCTCAGTCGACCATAGCCTACTAATATATTATTTTGTTCTCCTGATTCTACGTCTATTTGTCTTAAATGAGAACCTTTGAGAGTTGTTAAGATTAGATCATTTTGATAACCGAGTTTATTTGATGAAGCAAATGTTATACCAGAAGGTGCCACTGCAGGATTAAAACAAATAATAGCTTTCTGAGATATATTTGATCCTCTACATTCTTCGTCTGGCCATCCATAGTTCTTTCCTGAAATAATCAAATTAATTTCATCAAATCCTGATGGACCATGTTCTGATGAATACATTTGTTTTGTTTTGGGATGCCATGCAATTCCCTGAACATTTCTATGTCCATATGAATAAATAGATGAGTCTTTAAATGGATTATCAGAGGGAATAGATCCATCCGGATTTATGCGTAATATTTTACCTGCAAGTGAAGAAAGATTTTGTGCTAAAAGGGGATCAGAAGCATCACCAGTGGCAATATATAACTTATAATCAGGACCAAACTTTATTCTTCCTCCATTGTTATATGGTGACCCCGGAATAGAATCAATTATTATCTTTGATTCAATAATTTTGTTATCTTTTTCTTTTAAAAGTAAAACTTTATTATAAAGTTTATTATCTTTCATATAGCTATGATAAATGTACATTAAATGATTTTCTGTAAAGTTAGGATGAAGAGCAATTCCTAATAATCCTGAACCTCCATTTTGTGCAACTCTGATATAAGCTACTGGTTCATCAAGAAGAATTCCTTTTTGATCAATAACCCTGATCTTTCCTTCGCGTTCAGTAAAAAAAATCCTATTATCTTTTGCAATCTCTATAGCCCAAGGTGTTGAGAGATTTTCTGCCATTATCTCTATACCTTTATTGTGGTTTGTTGTATTACTCAAGAATGAGGGCTCTGGAATAGGAATAGTAGTATCTAACGGAGATATAAAAATTGTAAATATTGCACTTATAACGGCCAATATAGCCATTACTACTACTATTCCTAATCTTTTGTCCATTAATGCGAGTTTGATTATCAAAGTCTAATAAAATTTTATACCTAGTCTTAAATTGATTCAATAATCTTTTTAAAAACATAAGCGCAGATGAGGAGATTCGAACTCCTGATCGCCCGAAGGCGAATCGGCTTGCTTTAACCTTGAAGATTACTCAAGGCCGACGCATTATTGTGTTCTGTAAAGAAGACCACTCTGCCACATCTGCACAAAGATAAGTCAAATAACCTCTTATTATATTTTAATAATATTAATAGTTAGTATCTAAAACAGCAAGTTAACCAAATTCCGAAAATATTTTAAATGAATTCAGTATAATAAAACAATTGTTTTCTATAGAGAACAATTTTTCCTCAAATTTAGTTTTAATGATATATTTTGAATATCACAAGTTTAGTTTAAGTTTAGTTAGATCTTATCTACCGTCTAAATTTTTTGCCAATGCAAAGTTTTAATGTGTATAACGATACATAACAATGGTAAATAATTTATTGATTAATTTTTATCAAAAACACTTATTTAATATCCTTAATCACATAAAATAGTTAAAAAATGATTCCTATTAACAGACCTTGGATAGATAATGAAGAGAAACAAGAAATTATTAAAGTCATTGATGAAAATGCTCTCACGAGTGCTGCAAGAGATGGCGGTAAAAGAGTTCAAGACTTTGAATCATCTCTACGAGAGTTTTTAAATGTTAAACATGTCGTCTCCGTTAATTCTGGTACAGCAGCTTTACATGCAGCATTACTTGCACTAGATATCAAGACTGAAGATGAAGTATTACTTCCCTCTTTTACATTTGTAGCAACTGCCAATGCAGTGGTTGCATCTGGAGCCAAACCTGTTTTCGTAGATATTAATACTAAAGATTATACCATTGACCTTCAAGATTTAAAGAAAAAAATATCTAGAAAAAGTAAAGCTATAATACCTGTTCATCTTTATGGTCATCCCGCAGATCTAACTGAAATAAATGAAATTGCAAATCAGCATTCCATTTACATTATTGAAGATGCTTGTCAATCACTAGGATCAACTTATAAAAATAAACAAACAGGGACTTTTGGAAAAATGGGATGTTTTAGTATGTATGCTAGTAAAGTGTTAACAGCTGGTGAAGGCGGAGCTATTGTAACAAATGAAGATAAATTAGCAGACACATTAAAGATGATTAGAAATCATGGTATGGTTGAAGGATATGATACACGACTGTTAGGGCTTAACTATAGACTTCCTGAATTAAGTGCGGCAATAGCTAAAATACAAATGAAAAAATTAAAAACAATATTAGATCTTAGAAGAAGAAATTCCCTATTATTATCTAATTTGCTAGAAACAATTATTGAAAAGTATAATATTCAAATCCCACAAGAGGATCAAATAAAGAAATTTAATTGGTATCTATATACATTAGCATTTAACGGTTCCAGCGACATAACTCTACGAGATCATATCAAGAAAAAACTGATAGAAAATGGAATAGGAGTAGCTGTATATTATGATCCTCCTGTTCATAAAACACCTTTTTACCAGAAATTTTCTTTGAATGGTGGTGATTTACAAAATACTAATTGGTCAAGTGAACATGTTTTATCGTTTCCAGTTCATCCAGGGGTGTCCGAAATAGATATACAAAACATAGTAAATGTGCTCGGAAAAGAATTACAAAATATTGCATGATTAATTAGAAGATTTATAATTATTTTTAAATATTTCTCTTAAATTAATTTATTATTAGTTTAGGACAAACTTTTTTATAATACTATGTGGTGACTTAGCAACAGGAATGGCGTTAGATACTGGTGATACTGCATGGATGATAGTCGCAACAGGACTTGTCATGTTGATGACACCTGGCTTGGGATTCTTTGAAGCTGGTTTAATTCGATTTAAGAATGGTCTTTCAGCAATAATGCACACATTTTCTGGGTTGGCAATTCTTTCCACCCTGTGGTTTATTGTTGGTTTTACTTTGGTCTTCGGACCTACTCAAGGCGGTATAATAGGAGGATTGGATCATATATTCTACAATGGAGTAAAGGTTCATGAAGGATATGGAGTAAATGTTACAATTCCTGGAGTGACTTTTGCTACCTTTCAGATGATGTTCGCTGTAATTACTCCTCTATTAATTTCTGGTGCATTTGCTGAAAGAATGAAGTATAGTGCATTTTTCATATTTGCCATAGCTTGGAGCTTATTCATATATTTTCCAGTAGCTCACTGGATCTGGGGAGGCGGATGGTTAGCACAACTTGGTGTATGGGACTTTGCAGGTGGTATAGTGATACATACAACCGCAGGTATGGCAGCTCTTGCTGCGGGACTTGTATTCGGAAGGAGGAAGAATTTCGGACCACAAATAATGGTCCCCCATAATTTACCACTAGCGGTAGTAGGAGCTACCATGTTATGGCTGGGATGGTTTGGATTTAATGCTGGTAGTGCAGTAGCTGCTAATGGCGTTGCAGGAAACGCTCTTTTGACATCGCAAATAGGAGCTTCAACATCTACGTTAGTGTGGCTATTTCTATCATGGAAACGTTCGGGAAAACCCTCTATAGCTGCCGTCATAAATGGTGCAATAGCTGGACTCGCTGGGATTACCCCTGCTGCTGGTTACATCAGTGGAGAATCCGCTTTTATTCTAGGGATCATCCTAGGATTTGGATCATACTATGGTATAGTATTATTCAAAGAAAAACTAAAGATAGACGATGCATTAGATGTTAGTTCCGTTCACGGTGTAACAGGAATCTTAGGTGCTTTAGCAATAGGAATCGCTGCTAATCCTTTGATAATGCCAAATGGACCAGTAGGATGGCTACATGGAAATCCAGCACAACTAGGTATACAGGCATTTGGAATTGCCGTGGCTGCAGCCTTTGCGTTTGTTGTATCCCTAGCAATTTTCAAGATCATAGATAAGACTATTGGCCTAAAAGTATCAGACGAGGAAGAAGAAGCAGGCTTGGATATAACTCAGCATGCAGAAAAAGCATTCAATGACTAGCTTCCAAATTTTTTTCTTTTTTTAATTAATAATCACAATAAATTTTATCATATTTCTATATGGTTTAGTTAGCAGTTAAGCAATAGTTCTTAAATATATAAAGAAACTGTTTTTAATTCACATATGATTTATATAATATATGTTCATGGATAAAATAGATATAAATGCCAATAGATCCAGACTTTCCAAAAAATCATCAAGTAACTGGTAAAATCCAACTTTCCGATGGTGAACATTTCCACTATATGTGGGGCCCAGGTAAAACAGACGGTGAAGCATTCCAGAATGAAGAAGTAAAAGCAGCCTATGCTGCAAGAGGCGAAGAACAAGTTCCATTAGGTGTAAGTGGTACCATGGTAGCCGTTGATTGGGATTCTTGTGTAGCTGACGGTGCATGTATTGAAGCCTGTCCAGTTCAAGTATTTCAATGGTATAGAACAGAAAAGGATGTTCCTGCCAAAGATGCCATTAAAGAAACATTTGAAGGAACTGGCTCTTCAGTAAAGGAAGAAAGAAAAGATTATACAGATAAAGCAGATCCTGTCAGAGAACATGATTGTATATGGTGTATGGCGTGCGTTTCAGTTTGTCCACCACAAGCAATCAAAGTAGATCAAGCTGCATTAGAATTCCATGAAAAAGCAGAAGGAACATACAACGCGTCAATTTCAACAGGAGGAGCTCCACCACCACATGCTCACTAAATCTTTTTTTTTATTTAATACAATGAATTATTTTAGTTTCGTTTAAAGGTTATTTAGAAAATATCAGATTATTACTATTGATCAGTTGTTGTTAAGAAATCCATAGTAAGCATATATTAGATAGACAGTAATAATGGTTGTTGTAACTGATTCCTTTATGGGAATATTTACTCCAATAGATATACCTTATAGAATAATACAATTTATTGAAAAAAAAATTGGATTTCCATTTATTAAGGAAAATGAGATAGTTGGAATATTTTATTTGTTTGGAAAAAATAATAAAGTAACTAGTGAATTAGAAATATTATCTGTTAGAAATATAGCAAAAAGGGCTATGGAACAACAAGCTAGAAACATTAAGATCTTTCATGAATTTAAAGAAAATAAACTTGATTCTGATTTTATAAGGGAAGAATACAACAAAAGAATATTACAAATAAGCATAGAAGAACAAATGTACTCGTCTTCCCCTTCACATCTGCGTTCTAGAATAGTAGGAGATCCAACAATTCAATCCAACTGCTTTGAACAGCATATTGCATATTATAAACAAGATTATTTTTATGAACTATTTAAACAACCCTTTAAAAAAACAGAAGTTCCATCTCATCTAATCAATAAACTAGAGAAAAGAATGCTTATGTTATGTTATAATGTGTCGGATTCCTCAAAACTACCTTATAATAATACCATATATCCATTTTTTCAATGGTTAAATATCTGATAACTAAAATTTGATTCACTTACAAATTTTTCAGAATTAACAATTACATATTAATAATAATAAATTAAAAGTGAATTTTTCTACAACGTTCTTATGATGGTTATATAACTACTTTAAAAGCAATAAAAGCCATCTACTGATATGTAGAGATTGTATTAATCATTTATTATTACTATTTCAATCGTCTTAAAATCTTTTTATTTAGTAGTCACCACAACGTACATTAGTAAGAAAAAATGTAAATTGATTATGGAACAACAAACTAAAGCGGATTACGAATTGTTACTTGATAGACTTAATAATAAATTAGGAACAACAGCTAAAAAAGAAGTCTCTAGATTAGAATTACCTGTTCCACAAATAATTTGGGTTGGTCAGAGAACAATATTTAGAAACTTTATGGATTTTCCAAAAGCATTACGTCGCGATCCAGAAAAATTATTACTATATCTTAATAAGGAGCTTGCTTCGGCTGGTTATATTAACGGTGATAGAGTTATTTTTTTAGGACGTAAAGTACGTTCATCATTTGGTGCGTTAATTGATAGATATGTTAAAGATTATGTCATATGTCCAGTTTGTGGTAGCCCTGATACGAGAACAGAAAAAAATAAAAAATTAGGCTTTTTATTGTGTGAGGCCTGCGGAGCAAAATCTTCTATAAAAGGGAATTATGCATAATTAATTATTATTATAATATATTAATCCCATAATACGAAAATTCAATGATTGATCCTATTTCAACAGGGCTTTTTGGTATAACACTGTGATCCAACGACGATCCCATCTATTTCTCAAAAATATGGTTTTATTGATAAAAAATTATTTTCATTTTTATTTTCTAAATGTATGTATGAGTACCTCTATTCTATATGTTGTTTAATTCTATTTTCAATTTGTCCTTTTGGTAATGCGCCAACCATTACATCAATAATCTGTCCTTCTTTAATGATCATTAGAGTTGGAATACTTTGAATTCCAAATCTTTGTGATATGTGAGGATTTTCATCTACATTGACCTTACCAAATACTATTTTTCCAGCATATTGCTCTGCTAATTGTTCTATGATTGGTGATACCATTTTACATGGACCACACCATGCAGCCCAAAAGTCTACGACTAACAAAGAGTATTTTGATTTCTCTATATCAAAATTTGAATCGGTGAGATTAATAGGCTTGTTAATTTTTTTTATTTCATTCATCGATCTCAATTTTTCCTCTAGGATCTCTTTT
>Ga0075419_10000719_pt1 | contig 21091 bp, 24 predicted proteins | sample SoiMetdeltSBSDD3_FD_76900 | JGI IMG/M metagenome (GOLD analysis project Ga0075419, IMG submission 76900) | Bulk soil microbial communities from a Populus tree surrounding site in Tennessee, USA - Soil MetaG P. deltoides SBSDD3 | ecosystem: Environmental > Terrestrial > Soil > Tree plantation... | reverse complement strand
GTAACTTATGAAAACGAAAATCATCCTGTATGTGCTGATCGTGGTATTGTTTACGTCGTGTGCAAGAGCACTTACGCCTGACCAGGCTGCTAATGGAAGTTATAAGAGATGTCACCCGATGAGGTAAGCTGGTTTTTGAGTAATGCATTACCAATAGCACATTCAAGACATTTCTTTTTACCGCAGTATTCATTATTTAATTCAATTAATGCCTGTGAATCATGGGCATTTTTGATTTCCAAACCCAGCTGCTGAAATCCCTTTGTTATGGAGTTTGACTCCGCTGTTATTTCTTCCAGCCAGCGTATCGCCTTGTCTTTATACTTCTGCTCATTTTGAAAATGGCCGTAAGCAAACAGCACTATACTAACCGTATTGATCAGGATATTGTCGATCATGGCTGCGCCTAAATTTTTCCGTTTGAACGATGAGAGCACGTCGAAACGGTAATGATAATGCCAGTAGTCGTTGGCAGTTACATCCAGCCATTTCTTAACGTCTTTTAAGGAATCGGTTTCTTTAATTTTAGAGAACAAATGTTCTGACTGATGAATGAGCATAGCCAGCTGCGCCAGCCTGATCGTAGGAAAATTACCAGGCCGCATTCTTAGAAAGAAAGGATTATAGCTGGGCTGTTTGAGATTATATTTAGTTTTATAGAAGCCATACTCTTGTCTTAACATCACCGGATAATTTTCCGCAAACTTTTTCTCAAGTAAATTGGCCTGGCCCATCAGTAAAGCCTCCAATTGATGGATCTGGTTTTTATGTTTCGCTAAAATACCTATTGGAATGCTGCGCGCCATCGCCTCAAAAGCATCGGCATTCAACCTGATTCCAAAGTTTCTTGCCAGTAACCACCAGAAGGTTTCTTCCCAATGATGATTGTTTTGCTCAAGCAATGTCTTTACAACGCTGGATTTTCTGATGAGTCTTTCTGCAAGCAATCTTTCTTTCCAACTTTGCAGCACGATCGGCTTTACAGATGAAATACTTCTTTCGCAAGGAATAAATCCTTTTGTATTCATCAATTCTTCATAACGCTGTAAAAGAACCTTCGCTACACGGTTTTTCAAATTCAGTACGGGGATATTATAATCGGGGAAATCATCTTCCCAGACCACATGGAGAACGACATTGTTATAATTTTTATCGTGCTGGTGTTTATGTTTGTTCCAATCAGAGGAAAGCAAGTGAAGCTCAACATGACCAGCCCATGTGGTGTCACCAATCTTGATCTTTGCATTGTTAAAATCGGGACCCTGGTTTGTGTTGTATGTACCTGGGGAAATAATTTGGAGGTCTTCGCCTGTGGTAGTTTTTAATTCGCCTTTATTGAAATACTGGAATTGCCAGATGAATTGGAGCAATCTTTCAGTCATCTCGGCCGCAAACGGGAGACGGAAATTAAGATTTACTCTTCTTTCCCCAGCGGTCATGAGGCGAACGGTTAAATGGTTAAATTGATTTTTAAGGTAATGAATTCCTTTAACCGATTAACCGTTTATTTCTTCCAGGACGCCGGAATTTAACGGTTGATCTCCTGCAGCGCCTTAACGACTCTGCTCACGGGCAATCCCATTACATTGTAAAAGTCGCCGTTCACAGATTTAATTCCTACCACCCCTATCCATTCTTGTATCGCATAGGCGCCGGCTTTATCGTAGGGTTTATATTTGTCAACATAAAATTCTATTTGCTCTAATGAGAGTTTATGAAATTCAACTTCAGTAACATCAGCAAATGAGAATTCTTTTTCCTCTTTCCTTATCACTACACCGGTTATTACTTTATGTTTTTCACCTGACAAGGCAAATAAAATACTCACGGCCTCTTCACGATGCACTGGCTTACCAATGATGTTTTCTCCCAACACCACAATGGTGTCTGCTGCCAGTATTACCTGGTCATGTAAAACTTCTTTTTGTACCGCAGAGGCTTTTTGCCGGGCAATATAAATAGCAATCTCCTCAGGATGCAATCCGGGCGGATAATCTTCGCTTGTCTGCTTTACCACGATATCGAACGGTACTTCCGCCCATTCTAAAAGTTGCTTACGTCTTGGAGATTGCGAGGCAAGAATGATCTTCTTCATAAATAGAAATAGAAAAATACCATTGATAAAATACCGGATAGCATAACAAGTTTTGTCCAGTTGCTAAGCTGATGGTAATCCTTTTTTGTTTGTGCTTTGAATAAACGAAGAAATATAACAACTAACGGTGCCATAATAAATATGATAGAATAAGTCATTGCCCACCACCACTCAAATCTTGCAACATAAATTTGCAGTATAACGAGCAAGGCAAGAATGACCACCAGCCACACCGCCACATAAACTTTTGTAGCATTAACGCCCCAGGCGATCGGCATGGTTCTGCACCCATACTTTGCGTCTCCCTGCATATCTTCCATGTCTTTTATTGCTTCCCTGATCAGGGAACCAATAAAAGCAAATGCAGAATAAAGAAAGCCGATCCTGATAATTTTACTTCTTGCATCTATCACTGCCGCTTCACCTGACTTCAATATATCGATCTCCGACAAACTAAGCACCAGGATCACCCATGCCGTAAGTAAGGAAATAATAATATTACCGGATAATAATTTTCTCTTTAATGACACAGAGTATGCAAAAAGGAGAATGACGCATAGAGTATTTCCAATCAGGATATACCAGTGACGAGTTTTCCAGGCAACATAGGCGCTCAATAACACCCCGGCGCCGCTTAAAACAAAATGCCAGGCCATGGCCCAACGCCGGGAAACAATTTTATCAACCACATTCCCGGCAGGCTTATTTACCTGGTCAATATTGATATCAAAATAGTCGTTGATTATATAACCTGCAGCTGCTATGAATACGGATGCTACCGAAAGAAAAAGAAATTCCCATCCATCAATCGCGGGTCGCACTCCAATTGGCCAAAGAATTTTATCAAGAATGGCTACATGAAAGAGGATTTGAGTAAGCACAATAAAAAAAAGGTTGGGCAACCTGATCATCTTTAAAAATGCACCAACCACATTCATGGGATATTTTTTTGGAAAGATAGTGAGAGTAGATGATAGTTTTACAGATGATAGATGATAGTTTATCGACCTTCTTTGCAATTATCAACTATCAGTTATCATCGTATCACTCATTTTGAGGTGACATCGTGTTCATAGCGCCAATGTCCATTTACCTTCAATACTTTTTCAATTACATCACGAACACAGCCCCAACCGCCGTTAATTGGCGAGACATACTTTGCAATGCTTTTTACTTCGCTTACGGCATCCGCAGGACAGCAAGACAAACCCACCTTATTCATTAATGGCATATCAGGAAGATCATCGCCCATATAAAGAACTTCCTCCCATTTGATCTTTTTATTCTTAAGCAAGTCGGTTACAAAACCTGTTTTGTCAGGAACACCAATATGAATTTCCTTTAATCCCAGGTATTCCAGTCTTTTTCCTGATTCCTCTGAAATGCCGCCTGAAACAACAAAAACATTATAACCATGCTTCATTGCCATTTGTAAACCAAATCCGTCTTTTACGTGCATTTGTCTTGCTTGCAGCCCATCCCCAAGTACCAGTACTGTGCCATCAGTAAGCACTCCGTCGATATCGAAGATGAATGTGGTAACTTTTTTAAACCCGGCGAGAACGTTCATAGACCCTAAATCCCTAAAGGGACTTCCGAAATTTTCTGATTAATTAAATATGTCTCAAATATAGTAAACTCAATTAAGCGCTTTTAGGGGTTGGGGTACATTACTTTTGATTGTCCCTCCACTCGTACACCCATGCACTCTGTATCATTTCCAGATGACCTTCGTTGCTTTCTTCCCGCTTACCTTCAAACCTGGGAATCTGAAGAACCCACTCCAGTAAGTCCGTAAAACGGATGCGGTAAATTTTCCCTTCATTAAATTCATCGCCAAAGCGTTCATATAATTTTTGAGCGATGTCCTCATGATCGGCCCAGTGTATCGGTGGTTCAAAGTGAGTCATAGTAAATCCGAAGTCCGAAGTATGATGTCCGGGGTCAGAATTCAGACTTCTTGCTTCTGACCTCAGTTAAATTTTATTCTCCCAAAAACTGTGTCTGATCCGGTAAAGTTATTTCTATTTCACCATCGCCCTCCAATAAAAGCGATTGACAACCTAATCTCGAATTCAATCTTGGATTTACTGCCCTGTCGATAAAATCTTCTTCTTTATCTGTGATTTCATCAATATGCTCCATCCCCTTCTCGATATATAAATGGCAGGTGGTACAAGCGCAAACTCCTCCGCAGTTATGGTGAAGCTCGATATCATTCTTCAAACAAATCTCCAGCAACGTCTGATCAGCTTCCAGCTTTTCAAATGTCATCGGTGCCACTCCTTTCTCTTCAAAATTTATCTTCAGCGTGTACATCTATTTTCTTTTGGACTGCAAATGTAACCGGAAAATGAAAGATGGCATTTACTTGTTCGGGAAAAGAATGATGTTTTCGTCAATGGTCAATGGTGAATTGCAGGAAACTATTCACAATTGACCATTCACCATTCACAATCCCCTGATGCTCGCCGTGAAGAATTCATACACCTTTTTCAATTGCGGATGGGATTGAAGCAACGCAAGATGCTTTTGAATTGTTTCCCTGTCATTTCTTACTGCGGGGCCAGTTTGTGACGCGGATGGCGATATATCTTTTATCCTTGACGAGGTCTCTTCTATCAATGGAAGTAATTCTTTAAAGTCAATTCCCTCCTTTCTGCAATAGTCTTCAGCAAGTGCATAAAGATGATTGGTGAAGTTATTTACAAACACGGCAGCAACATGCAACTTCAATCTTGTATCGTCACTGGCTTGCCCCACATGCCGGGGAGATATTGAATTCGCTAATGATTCCAATTTCTTTTTCGTGAATTCATCGCTGCCATCAAAAAAGATCGGCGCCTCAGGCAAACTAATATCTTCTTTATGCAAACTCTGCAATGGATAAAAAACCCCATAATGATCGCTTACCATTTTCAAAACATCTTTTGAAACGGAAGCAGCAGTATGTGCTACAACTTTTTTTGGCATCCTGAGATCAGCAGCAATTTCACCAATAGCGTCATCGCTTACCGCAATTAAATACACATCGGCATTGCGGTTAATGATACTTGGATAGTTGGTGCTTTCCGTATCCCACTCATAAGCCAGTTTTGAAGCAGCCGAGGCGTTGCGGCTGACTACCTGCAAAATGCCATGTCCCGCCGCTTTGAATTTTCTTCCCAGCACTGCTGCAACATTTCCCGAACCAATAATTACAAGATCCATACACTACCTCCAATCCTCTTCACCTGCAGCGGAAGACTTTTAGTTACTTTCAACATAGAAGTTATTTTTGTATAATGACAAAGTTAGGACAACAAATAGCCGTTGGATATTACCGCACAAAATTTAAAGTTCTCTCTGCTATATCAAATCGCAAAGCTGCTGAGCTGGCCCTGGATCTTTTTACCACACCGCATATTAGAAATAAAAAACCATTACCCGATATTTTTAAAGAAGCTGAAAAACTACAATTCGAACATTATGGCGAGACAGTTACTGGTTATCGCTGGAATCGCGGAGGGCACAGAAAAGCCTTGATCGTTCACGGATTTAATTCTTCTGTAGCAAAATTTGATCAGTACATAAAGCCATTGATACGAAAAGGGTACGAAGTGCTTGCATTTGATGCCCCCGCACACGGATTCAGCACAGGTAAAACCCTCAACGCAGTTGTGTTCAAAGACATGATCTCTTTTATCTGTAATGAATATGGACCGATCAGGTCATTTATGGGTCATTCATTTGGATGTCTTGCTATTTGCCTGGCATTGGAAGAAATTGAACACGATGAAGATTATCGCGTGGCCTTAATCGCCCCGGCTACTGAGTCAAAAACTGCCATTGATATTTTCTTTTCATTTATGAAATTAAATGAAGGTGTAAGAAAAGAATTTGATGAGTACATCTATCGGCTACGGAATAAGCCTACAAGCTGGTACTCGGTAAGCAGGGCTATAAAAAATCTGAAAGCGAAGATTCTTTGGTGTCATGATGAAGATGATACCATGACGCCGTGGCAAGACGCAAAAAGAGTGATGGATGAAAAGTCCCGCGATATTGAATTTATTGTAACAAAGGGATTGGGACACCGAAGGATATACCGGGAAAACAAAGTACGCAAAGCGATTATTGAATTTCTGTAGAACCATCCCTAACAGGAGTTTTGAGAACCTGCCAACAGAGGTTATGAGGAAAACTACGCTCCTTTCGAAATTCCTAAATCCAAACACCGGTTTCAGCCGTTTGTTTTATAGGCATGAAAACGAAAAATCTCACTGTTACTTTTTACAGTTTCGGGTTAATCCTTATTTTCAGTTGTGTAAAGGATAAAAGCCCGAAGCAAATGCCGGAACAAACAATCACCGCTTACAGGTACCTCGCATTGGGCGATTCTTATACCATTGGTGAAAGTGTGCCGGTCCCGGATAATTTTCCCAATCAAACTGTTCAATTGCTGAAAACGTCCGGATATGATTTTAAAACTCCTGAAGTCATTGCAAAAACCGGCTGGACAACAGACGAACTTCAAAACAAGATCAACACGCATATATTCACACCACCTTATGATATCGTTACGCTGTTAATAGGTGTAAATAACCAGTACCGCGGCAGGTCCGTTGACTCTTACAAACCCGAGTTTGAAAATCTCTTAAAGCAGGCAATTCAATTTGCAACAAACAAAGCGGATCATGTCATTGTGTTATCAATTCCTGATTGGGGTGTGACACCGTTTGCAACCGGAAGGGATAAAGAACAAATTGCAAGGGAAATCGACGCCTACAATGCCGCTAACAAATCTATATCCGAGCAATACAAAGTCCATTATATAGATATTACTCCATGGACAAGGGAAGCTGTCAGCGATCCTTTATTGGTTGCCGGTGATGGGCTGCATCCATCCGCCAAAGAATATAAACGATGGTCAGAAAAACTTGCCGATAATATAAAAGCCATCATTCAATAGTGAAATCCCATATCTTCCGGTCATGAAAACATATTTCGTGATCGTCTGCAGTTTTATCGCACTGCATGTATCCGCTCAGGAAGTTACCGTTTCAAAAGATATAAAGAAAGCAATGGATAGGATTGACACCAACACTATCCGCTCGCATATTGCTTATTTGGCCGATGATAAACTGAAAGGCCGGTTACCCGGAACAGAGGGTTACCTGCTGGCAGTTGATTATGTTATTGATCAATACAAAAAAATGGGAATAACTCCCGGCGGTGACAATGGTGGATATACGCAAAAACTTATTATCAGGAAATCAACTGTTGAAAATAATTCTGCAGTTGCCATATTAAAAGATAAATATGGGAATGCAGATTCATTGGTTTTTTTGAAAGACTTTGCACCAGCCCCTCATCCATTAATTAAGAATACTGCCGCAGAAGGTCAATTGGTATTCGCCGGCTATGGTGTTGAGATCCCGGGTGGCTATTCTGATTATACTGGTCTCGATGTAAAAGGAAAGATTGTGGTGCTTGTCGCAGGTGCACCGGAAGGATTGCATTCTACCGTCGCGGCCCATTCTTCAAATTCCGGAAATAAAATGATGGTTGCATTTGAAAAAGGCGCCATTGGTGTTGTGATGTATAACTCCCAAAATCGGGCACCGGCAAATACAAATCCAACACTACAATCAAATACAACAGTCAATCCTGAAAAGACACAGGCATATAGTCGTGGTTTTGTTGGCAATTTAAAAGTTGTTGTAAATGCCGCTACTCCATTTTTGAAAAGACTTTTCATGAATTCAGGAAAGAACATGAATGATGTATTGGCAAATATTAAAAAGGGCAAACCATCATCGTTCGAGCTGGGATATACTCTTTCCGTAAGTTATGCCACAACTCATAATGATATTGAGAGCTATAATGTAATTGGATTAATTCCGGGAAGCGATAGGGTTTTAAAGAATGAATACGTTGTTCATTCAGCTCACCTTGATCATGTTGGAATCAGCAGACCGCAGAATGGCGACTCTATTTATAATGGCGCTCATGATAACGCCTCGGGTGTGGCTTCTTTACTTGAAATAGCAAGAATTTATAAGACCTCTAATGCAAAACCAAGACGTTCGATCTTAATTGTAATGGTAACTGCAGAAGAAATGGGACTGCTTGGCTCTTCCTATTTTGCTGCCAATCCAACTGTACCAAAAGCTTCGATTGTTGCTGATGTAAACACCGATATGCCGACCGTCATTGCTCCGTTGCTTTCAGTTGTCCCATTGGGAGCAGAACATTCAAGCCTGATGAATAATGTAAAGTTTGCGGCCAATTATCTTGGACTTGAAGTTGAAAAAGATCCTGAGCCAAATGAGAATCGTTTTGTAAGAAGTGACCAGTACAGTTTTGTAATGAACGGCATCCCGGCATTGCATATTAAATATGGCACCAAAACGAATATTCCCGGGTTTGATCTTACAGCGTTTGTAAAACAATGGCGGGCTAAATACTATCACCAGGCTGCCGATGGCCTGGAAGGCGGTATATTTAATTTCTCTGCCGCAAAAACTTATGTTCAATTGAATTTCCTGATCAGTTATTCAGTGGCTCAAACAACGGCAAAACCCAAATGGAATGATGGAGACCTGTTTGCCAAAAATGCATTTTGATAAATCTTAAAAAGAATAATTCTCTTTCATTTCCAAAAGATTGTATCCACAAGTTTGCCCACAAATTGGCGTCGGATAATCGGGCAATCACAGAAAATTGAAATTTCTGCGTTATTATTGCACAATTCGGAAACCAACTCCGATTTTCTTACGAACCTAATAATCAGTAATTATTAATTAATAATTATTGATTATTAATTATCATCGATCAGACTTATTAACCCCGAATATGGCGAAAAACCTGTTGATAGTGGAGAGCCCTGCGAAAGCAAAAACAATTGAAAAGATACTCGGGAAAGATTTCCAGGTAAAAAGTTGTTTTGGTCACATTCGCGACCTGCAAAAGGCCGGGATGGGGATCGATATGGAAAAAAACTACGAGCCCACCTATATTGTGCCACCGGAAAAAGAGAAGGTTGTCAGGGACTTAAAAGGTTTAGCGAAAAAATCGGATGAAGTATGGTTGGCGACGGATGAGGACCGTGAAGGAGAAGCCATCAGCTGGCATTTATGTGAGGTACTGGGGCTTGATCCACGCAAAACAAAGCGGATCGTTTTTAATGAGATCACCAGACCAGCGATAAAAGCTGCAGTAGATAATCCCCGGAAAGTTGACATGAACCTTGTGATGGCCCAGCAGGCCCGTCGTGTTTTGGATAGAATAGTTGGGTTCGAACTAAGCCCGGTGCTATGGCGCAAGATCAGCATGAGAAATAATTTGAGTGCCGGTCGTGTACAAAGTGTAGCAGTGAGATTGATCGCTGAAAGAGAAAGAGAAATCAATGCATTTACTTCCTTAAGTTCATTTAAAGTTGAAGGTTTATTTACCGCAAATGATGTTGGCGGCAAACCCGTAACATTTTCAGCAGAAGGTAAAAAACAAAGCAGCGCCGAAGATGCGGAATCGTTTTTGAAAAGTTGTATTGGCGCCACCTATACAGTTGGTGACATACAGGTGAGACCCGGTAAAAGATCACCGGCTCCCCCGTTTACAACTTCTACATTACAACAGGAAGCTTCAAGGAAGCTGGGCTATGGTGTAAGCCGCACGATGTTGCTTGCTCAAAAACTTTATGAAAGCGGTAAGATAACTTATATGCGTACCGACAGCGTGAATTTGAGTAACACCGCATTGGGTGACCTTACCAACACCATTAAAGAAATGTATGGCGAGCAATATCATCAATTCAGAAAATATAAAACGAAGAATGAAGCAGCCCAGGAAGCGCATGAGGCCATACGTCCGACATACATGAGCAATACCACTGTTGAAGATACCGATTGCCAGAAATTGTATGAATTGATATGGAAAAGAACAATGGCCTGCCAGATGGCGGATGCCGAAACAGAAAAGACAACTGCAAAGATCGATATCTCAACAAATGGCGAACAGTTGACTGCACAAGGCGAGGTATTGAAATTTGATGGTTTCCTGAAAGTGTATCGCGAAGACAGAGACGAGGATGATCTTGCAGAGGAAGAACAGGAAGGCATGTTGCCGCCACTCACAGTTGGACAGAAATTGCCTTTAACAGAAATGAAGGCGGTTGAAAGATTCAGTCGTGCTGCACCGCGATTTACTGAAGCTTCATTGGTTAAAAAACTGGAAGAGCTTGGTATTGGCCGGCCTTCTACTTACGCTCCGACTATTTCAACAATATTGAAAAGAGGTTATGTAGAGAAAAGAGACAAAGAAGGTGTAAAAAGAGATTACCGGGTATTTGTATTGAAAAAAGACAATATCACCCAGCTTACGGAAAGTGAGAACACCGGAGCAGAGAAATCGAAGTTGTTCCCAACTGATCTCGGTTTGGTAGTTACTGATTTCCTTACCCAGTATTTTGATGATATAATGGATTACAGCTTTACGGCAAGAATTGAAGAAGAGTTTGATGAAGTAGCCGAAGGCAAAATGAAATGGCATAAGATGATCGATGATTTTTACTTGCCATTTAAAAAAGATGTTGACAAGACAATCGAGACAGCTGAAAGGGCAAAGGGTGAAAGGGAATTGGGAATTGATCCGATAACAGGTAAAAGAGTGCTAGCAAGAATGGGACGCTATGGCCCGATGGTGCAAATGGGAGAAATCTTGGATGAAGAAGAGAAACCACACTTTGCCGCGTTGAAAAGAGATCAGAGCATTGAAACAATAACATTAGAAGAAGCGTTGGATCTTTTCAAACTTCCTCTTACCCTTGGTGAATATGAAGGTGAACAGGTATATGTGAATGCAGGTCGTTTTGGTCCCTATGTAAAATTTGGTGAAGCATTCATTTCTTTGCCACGCGGTGAAGACCCTCTTGAAGTTGACCTGGAAAGGGCCATCGAGCTGATAAAAGAAAAACAAAAAGCTGATGCGCCAATTGCCAACTATGATGGCAAACCGGTAACAAAAGGTAAAGGACGATTTGGCCCTTACATTAAATGGAACGATATGTTCATTAATGTGCCACGCCGTTACAATCATGATAATTTAAGCCAGGCAGATATTAATGAACTGGTCGCAGCCAAAATCAAGAAAGAAGCAAACCGCTATTTACAACATTGGCCAGAAGAAAAAATTTCTGTTGAAAATGCCCGTTGGGGCCCGCTTGTTAAGTTTGGAAAAAAGATCGTTCGCATACCCAAAAAATCAGATGATACAAAATACTCGGCTGATGAGTTAAAAGCGATTCCGCTTGAAGAAGTCAAAAAATGGATAGAGGCCGAATTGCCAAATGCGTTTGGTAAAAAGAAAGCGGCTAAAAAAGCACCGGCTAAAACTGCAACGAAGGAACCGGCAAAGAAGAAGGCTACGACTAAGAAAAAGAAATAAATTCAAGAGCTGAATTCATGAGTATTACTCTTTCATACCAGCTGACACAGGATGATTACTACGAGTTCTACTATTATACTTCATGGAAAGCTGCCTGGAATAAAAAGAAGAGATTAAGTTATTTCATACAAAGTTTCTTTGTCGGATTAATTATAATTACAGCTGGCGTTTATGCATTCGAAAGAAAAAACCTTACCAGCATAATCAGTTCAGTCTGGATCTTTTTCGCCATCTATATAATTTTACTACTGATTATGATGAAGGATGGTTATAGACGAGCAGCCAGAAAAATATATGAAGACCCTAAAAACGCCAATTTATTTTTAACAAATGAGATAAGTTTTAATGAAGCAGGTATACTTTCAAAGAACAAGGTTTTTGACGGCAATACAAGTTGGGGTGCGATAGCTAATAGCGTAAATACCTCAAAACACTACTTTTTATATTTCTCAGAATTAAGTGCTTTTATAATACCTAAAAGAGTATTTAAAACAATCCAGGAAAAAGAATCCTTTGAAAAAATGTTAGCCCAATATCTTCCTTTACAAGCTGAGTTGGCAAAGATTGGATAAATAAACTTTCTCTTACTCTTCTGTTTTATTCCTAACTTACCATAAGTTCCTTTATCTGCTCTACCCGCTGGTTAGTCTTTCATATTTAACATACAAAACCACCAAACAATGAAACGCAGAAAATTTATCCAGGATTCATCTTTACTTGCCTTAAGCATTGGCGTATTCGGAAAAATAAAATGGGATGGGGAAAAGTATATTGGCACTGATCCGACAACAACCGACATACTGGGACCTTTCTATCGCCCCGGTGCTCCATTCAAAACTGACCTTGTGCAGGCTGATACCAAAGGTCAAATCCTTCATTTTAACGGGACAGTTTTTGGCAAAGACGGAAAGACACCTGTAAACGGAGCATTAGTAGAAATATGGCATTGCGATGAAACCGGCACCTATGATAATACGTCGGATAATTATGTTTACCGGGCTGCGGCAAAAACGACTGCAACTGGCAAATACAGTTTCAAAACGATTTTACCGGTACCGTATGCAGTCAGCGCAAGTTCAACCAGGCCGGCGCATATTCATATGAGAGTTTCTGCTAAAGGTGTGCAGGATCTAATCACACAAATTTATTTTAAAGGTGACAAACATCTCCAGGAAGATGAAGGCTCTTCGAACGCCAGTGCAGTGAATCGTATTCTGGCTATCAGTGCAAACAATAAGCAGGAGAAAGTGGTAAAATTTGATATTTACCTGAAAGAAGAATACCTCCTTGAAGAAGCCGCATACAAAAAGATCGTTGGTTTGTATGAAATGAAAGACAAGTCAATGACTGAGTTTTATAAAGACGGAGACCAGTTATTTGCAAAGGTCAATGGGCAGATCATGGAGGCATTGGACTATAAAGGTAATAATACTTTTCAGGGTGGCATCGGGTATATTACGGCAAAATTTGAGTTGCAAAATAACGGTGGGGCAAAAGTGAAAGTGTCAATTAAGGAAAACAATAAGACCAACGAAATAGAAGGCACGAAATTGTTGAAGTATTAAGTATTCAATTGCTGCATGGTTAAATTGTTTGCGCCCAGAACAAATTAACCATTCAACAATTTAGCTGAGATTATTGATTGTATGTAAAATTCCACATGTCCGCATTAAAGCATGTCGTACGTAAGGTTTTTATCCGCTTTTCATTGAACGTGCTATCATAAGTGTAGATCACTGAACAGTCACCGGTCGGTGTACGCATTGATGTCATCAAATTCTTACTTAGCAAAAAATGTGTTGTTGAAGGATAGTCCCATAGATCCAATAGCCAAAAATCTTTAAAGATCAGCATTGGGTTCGGCTTTGTTAAATCATAACTTATGTCAAATAGCTCGGGAAAGGGAGCATTGTTTATGTTATATAAAGTTACCGTCCTGATATTTTCTCCGGTCCACCCATAGACCTTTCTTTCGAAAAAAATATAATCCCCGGTCGAATTGTCTTTTAAATATGAAGTAGCCTGTGTCAATTTTCCGTTTTCATAACCGTAGTTATATTTCATGTAACTTGTCCTCCCAAAACATACCGGCGCCAGTTCCTTTTTTTCAACTAATTGCCCGGCATTATCATACCTGTATTCCGTCACTTTTTGTCTTAGTCCGGCATTTTCAAAGTCACGCTGTATAACCTGACCTTGAGAATTATATATATAGTAATAATTTACGCTAAAGACCTGACCGATAAGACTTATTAATTTATCTCCATCATAGTTTGCTTTAAAAGTAATTTGAACACCACACGCATACTCAACCGTATTGAATTTTCTGTAAGTTTCCTCTGCAATATCTGTTTCTTTTTTGCAAGCGACAAAGAAGAGGATCGCAAGAACAAAGGAAACCCTTTTCATGAGGCTGGTTTAACTTTATTAATAAATACGGCTTGACTCATTTGAGTAAAAATAATTCTTTCTCTTTAAAGTGCCCGCTCACCTTTACATGTCTTATTGTTCAAAAAAATTGTTTATCATGGGCCATATGTAAAAACCCATAAGGTACCCAGGCACGTAGGCCTTATAAAATCAGGAAGTCTTGGATTATAGGAATTATAGAAATCATAGTTAACAGGACAATCAAACGTTGGCCAAACTAATTTCGTGAGTAAATTTTTGCTGTGAAAGAAGAAAACTGTTCCAGGTGAATCATAAAGGTCCTGCAACCAAAAATCTTTAAAAACCGAGAGGGGGTTCGGTTGGGTAAGATCGTAAGTAAAGTTCAATGGCTCGGGATAGGGAACATTATTGATGTCATAAGTCTGTACCGATGTTATATTTTCGCCGGTCCATGCATAAACTCTCCTGGCAGAAAATATATAATCGGCAAGCGTATTATTCTTTAGATAGCCGGTAGATTCCACCAATTTTCCTTTATCATATGTAAAGATGTATTTATAATATTCGGTACCCGAAGGACAAACCGGGAGCAGGTCTTTTTTTTCAATTAACTGGCCGGCGCCATTATACGTATACTCGGTTAACTTTTGTCTTCCCGTTGAGGTTTCAATATCACGTTGCGTAAGTTGGCCCTGCGAATTATAGATGAAATAATAATTTCTTAGGGTTCCTCCCTGGCCAATAAGACTTATCAACTTATCGCCATCGTAGTTTGCTTTAAATACCGTTAGACTCCCGCACGCATATTGAATGGTGTTAAACTTTTTGTAAGCAATTTCATCATCATTTTCTTTTTTGCAGGAAATAAAAAACAGCAGTCCAAAAAGAATGTATATCCTTCTCATGCGGTTGGTTTAATGGTTATCAAAACTGATGACTTTTAGAAAAGATAAAAAATTATCATCACACTTCCAACTTGTAACCGGTCCTGTACTCCCTCTTCACAAACTGGTTGGCAGGTTCAAAATTGGTGATCTTCATATTTTGTCCATCCCAAAGCAATTGTTTACGCCCATTAAATTCCCCGGTCTTGCCTTTCCTTTCAAGATGATTATAGCTTAACACAGCAAGATTGCCCATCAATACGGTTTCAGTCAATGGTCCCGATTGTGAGAATGGCGAACTTGTATAAGCCCCATAGCCTTTCTTGCACGCATCGGTCCATTGCTTCTGATGTCCTTCAGATCCATTTTTTACAAATTCATATTTCGAGGTTGGCAACGTTGTGGAGGCCATCAATTTGGTTGGAAGTAATGTTGGCTTTCTTCCAAACAAACCTGCCATTAATTTTCCTTTTGTTCCTTCAAATAATATTCCTCCATCCCATTCGGCGAATTGTTCATCAGGCAAAAGTTCTGCCGGTCGTTTTGGTTTTATGCCACCATCATACCATATTAATTCAACAGGTGCCAGCTCACCACGCTTTGGAAACTGAATATGAATTTTTGCAGAAGGCGGAAAACTTCCTTTATAAAAACTTTCCTGGAAAAATCCCGTGTACACAGAAGTAACACTGCATTCAACTGATGTTGGATAACCAAGTTTCAGTGCACGATAAGGAACATCCATAAAATGACAACCCATATCACCTAAAGAACCAGTTCCAAAATCAGTCCATCCCCGCCATATCGCCGGATGATAGGCAGGATTATAATCACGATAAGGCGCGGTGCCCAACCATAGATCCCAATCAAGTTCTTTTGGCACCTCAAATTTTCCTGTAGGTAAAGACACCCCTGATGGCCATACCGGGCGATTGGTCCAAACATGCACCGTGTGCACATCACCAAGAATACCTCCCTGTATCCATGTTTCTACAAGCCTCGTGTCATCACCGCTGCTTCCCTGGTTACCCATTTGTGTCACCACCTTGTATTTCTTTTCAGCCTGGGTTAAGGTCCTTGCTTCGAAGATGTCGTGCGTCAATGGTTTTTCAACATACACATGCTTGCCTAGTTGCATACAAGGCAATGCATGAACAGCATGCATATGATCGGGTGTGGTCACAATCACTGCGTCAATTTTCTTGTGTTCCTTGTCAAGCATCACCCTGAAATCTTTGTAGCAGGGAGCATTCGGCCATTTCTTTCTTGCATTGGCGGCCATTTTATCATCCACGTCACAAAGTGCCACTATATTTTCTGCTCCATTATTCCAGGCATAAGGAAGATTTACCTCCGCTTTTCCACCACAACCAATTCCAGCAATATTCAGTTTATCACTTGGAGCAATATGTCCTTTACCCAACACATATCTTGGTACGATCATAAAACCAGCAGTCGCCACAGATGCATCTCTAAGAAAAGAACGGCGTGAGTAGTTTCCGGGATTTTTCTTTTTCATGACAATTTTTTTTTCAAGTTAATGGATAGCTAAGGATTGAAAAAATCTGTTTTTAACTTTTTGACGAAACTTTACACGGATACTTAACTTTATCAAATGAAAAACATTTTGTTGATCGTAATGGCCTTGTGGCTTGGTTCGTTTGCCTTTAAAGAAAATAATGTTGTGGCACCGGATGAACCCAAAAAGTTCTATCGCTGGGATGAATTTAATATGGGTGTGGATCTTTCTTATGTGAACCAAATAGAAGACTATGGCGGCGTTTATCGTGATTCAGGGCAGGTAAGAGACTGTTTCAAAATTTTAAAAGATCATGGCGCTAATACCGTTCGTGTTCGTTTATGGCATACGCCAACGTGGGTTGCCAAACTGAATAACGGTAAACTGTATTATGATCTTTATGGCGTTGAAAAAACAATTCGTCGGGCAAAGCAGGCAGGGCTTGCGGTGAATCTTGACATTCATTATAGCGATACCTGGGCCGATCCTCAGAAACAGGAAACACCAGCCGCCTGGAAAGATCTGTCATTGGAAATCTTAAAAGACTCGGTTTATAATTACACCATGGCAGTTCTCAATTATTATAGAAGCAAAAACCTGACTCCGGAAATGGTACAGGTGGGCAACGAAACAAACAATGGCATGTGCTGGCCCGTCGGAAAAATTGTAAAAAACGATTTTGCAAAATATGCCGTGCTCTTAAAAAGCGGGATAAAGGCCGTTCGTGATTTTTCCCGATCGTCTGACATAAAACCAAAAGTGATCATACACGAAGCACAATTGCAAACTGCCGGTTGGTGGATGAATGGAATTACAAAAGAAGGAGTAACTGATTACGATATTATCGGTTTATCGCATTATACAAAATGGTCAACAGTAAAAACGATGCAGGGTGTGACCGACACCATTCGCAAACTTGTGGATACTTACAAAAGAACGGTAATGGTCGTGGAAACCGGGTATCCCTGGACAACAGGAAACGGCGATGGCTATAACAATATTTTTTCTGCAAATGATACGGCGCCCGGTTATACTATTTCAGCCGATGATCAATTCCGTTACCTGAAAGATGTGACACAAGCGGTAATAAACGGCGGAGGTAAAGGAGTTCAATACTGGGAACCCGCATGGATCAGTTCCAAACTGAATGATGGCTGGGGTATCGGCACAAGCTGGGACAATGTGACGCTGTTTGATTTTAGTGGTAATGTATTGAAAGGCGCAGATTATATGTGCCATCCGTATAAATTCTAAATAATGGACCGTAACTACTGGGAAAAAATCGCACCTGATTACAATACTGAAATCTTTGATGTATTAAAGAATGACAGCAAAGGCCTCATTGTTGCCGCGATACAAAAAGTGTCCTCAAAAAATAAAACTGCGATCGATATTGGATGTGCGATCGGGAAATGGCTACCCGTTCTCTCTCCCCTTTTTAAAAAGGTTCACGCGGTTGATATTTCAAAAGAAAATCTTGAAATAGCTGGAAAGCTCTATCCTGAATTTTTAAATGTGGAATATGACCGCATTGATATGTCAAATCCCAAGGCAAAAATGCCCCTGTGTGATGTTGGAGTTTGCATCAATGCGATTCTTACGGACTCATTGAAAAAACGAAATGTATTTTTTACCAATTTAAAAAAATGCATTAAGAAGAATGGTTACCTGATTTTAGTTATTCCTTCACTGGAATCGTCAATGTTGACATCCATCATTCGCCAGCGATGGAATCCTGATAAAGATGCTAACGGCGTGATCAAAAAAAATAAAACCAACTTCCAATTAAAAAATATTCTACAGGGAAATGCAGAAATAGACAGCGTTCCTACCAAGCATTATTTAAAGGAAGAGCTACAATTATTATTGGCTAATGAAGGTTTTAAAACAGAAAATTTTCAGAAAATAGAATATGACTGGAATACTGAATTCCTGAAACCTCCTAAATGGCTAACCGAACCAAAACCATGGGATTGGATGGTAGTGGCAAGAAAGTTGTAGCTCATTTAATTAAAGGCCTGATAATTTTAGATTTCGGATTGCAGGTTTTAGATTTTTTTACGTTTAAATCCGAAATCTGAAATCTAAAATCTACAATAGCCCACCGCTTTCCCCACCTGTGGAAAATTTTCCGGCATTTAATTCGTTATTAAAAAGGATTTTTAAAAAACCAATGCCGCCAATGGAAACCACAAAAGAGCTATCCGCACTGTTTACCCTTATCGATGATCCTGATGAAGAAGTGTTTGGTGCTGTGTCAGAAAAAATTATCGATTACGGTAAAAACATTATTCCGAGTCTTGAACATTTATGGGAAACTATCCCGGATGAAAATGTTCAGCAACGTATCGAACTTCTTATTCATCGCCTCCACTACCGGGATCTTAGCGAGGATATCAGGCAATGGAATGTATCTGGTCATCACGACCTGATGCTGGGCGCCCTGTTGGTTTGTAAGTTCCAATATCCTGATCTTGCAACATCACCGGTATTACAGGAGATAGAAAAGATCCGCCGCAACATCTGGCTTGAATTAAATAATTACCTCACTCCTCTTGAGCAAATAAATATTGTCACCAGCATTCTTTACAGCTATTATGGATTAAAGGGCGGTGAAGTAAATTACCAGGAAACAAATGAGTTTTTAATTCATAAAACACTCGAAGCAAAAAGAGGAAATCAATTAAGCAATGGCATTTTATATCTTGTGCTTGCCGAACTGCTCGACATTCCTGTAAAAGCTATAGCTATCCCAAAACAATTTGTGTTGGCTTATTTCAAACACGGTTACAGCGACGAGAATCTTGAAAATCCCCAGGAGAAAATAGAATTTTATATCGACCCAACAAGCGGACAGGTATTTACTCATAAAGATGTGGCAAGTTATTTTAAAAGGATATCTGTCGAACCATCTCCCTCCTGCTTCAGGCCGCAGAATAATCGCTCTGTCATTCGTCATCTGATCGAAGAAACCAGCAAGTGCTTTACTGATGAAAAAGCATTGTACAAACAAAAAGAATTACAGGATTTGGCTAACTTACTGGACTAAACAATCGATATGTCCACTATTTCCTGGAATGATTTTGAAAAAATTGATATTCGATGCGGTACCATCATTGACATAAGAGATTTTCCAAAAGCAAGAAAGCCATCCTACCAGATCTGGGTCGACTTCGGTACCGGGATTGGCGTTAAAAAATCTTCTGCACAGATCACACAATACTATAAAAAAGAGGAATTACTCCACAAGCAAGTGATCGCCGTTACCAACTTTCCTCCCAAGCAAATAGCTGATTTCTTCAGCGAATGTCTTGTGCTGGGTGTTTATGATGAGAACAATCATGTAATTTTATTACAGCCTGAAAGAGCGGTTAAAAATGGACAACGCATCGGTTAATACTAAAGACACAGTTTTTACTACCTACTATCATTCTCCTGTTGGTCTACTGAAAATTTCGGGTACGGAAAATTATATCAGCGAAGTTTCTTTTTATGATAAGGCTCAAAGAGCCGAAGGGACAAAGAAAAATCTTCCGCCATTGATGATCCAGTGTATCGAACAACTGATCCAATATTTCCATGGTGAGAGAAGAGTTTTTGATTTGCCTGTTCATCAGCCAGGCACTGCTTTTCAACAGGAAGTCTGGAGTGAATTAATGACCATTCCCTTCGGAAAAACGATCAGCTATCTTGAACTGGCAAGAAAAACGGGTGATCTTAAAGCAAGCAGGGCTGTTGCCAGCGCAAACGGAAAAAATAATGTAGCGATCATTATTCCCTGTCATCGTGTTATCGGTTCCAATCGTGAGCTGGTTGGCTATGGTGGAGGTTTATGGCGCAAAAAATGGCTATTGGAACATGAGGCAAAGATTGCGCATGGCGTACAGACCCTATTTTAAGGACATTGTTTTCTGGCCACTGTATCCGGAAGAGCAGCAATGTTGCTTTTTATCAAAAATAGTTTTTGCTGATAAAGCCCAACGCTGTTTGAATATAAACAGATCGTATCAGCAAAAGCATTCCAGTTAATTCCCGTTGTATCCTTTACCCAAATGCAAAGCGTGTCAGAGGTGGGAGAATTAGTGCACCGGCTTGCCCAATGGACATAATCATATTTTCCGCGCAGGGTTGTATCCAGACGGGAAATCTTTTGACAGTCCTCCTCACATCTTACGGGATAGGTAGTTCCGATATACAGGAAGGCGTAAAACAAGACTACACCAAAAAGAATAAGGCCTTTGGTTAATGGTTTCATATGCGCTTATTTACCAGTGCAGATAAACAGCAGGCAAGTAAGACCAGGACTGTATCCGCCATGCTAAAAGTAAAATAGGGTATAAAGAGCTGGATGATCTCCGAAATCGCAACAAATAACAGAACACATAAAAAGATCAGTCCATGAGACGCAAATCTTAAGAAATGGTTTAAAATGAAAATCGCCGAAGCAAAAGAATATGCCCAGAAAAGATCAGGACCTGAGTAAATAAGCACTCGTTTTAGAAATGAAAGAGAGGCTGGATCAGGTACCGGGCGCTGTTTTGCATCAAAAAGTTTTGCGATAAGGATATTCGGCCTGTAAATAATATAAATGAGTGCGCCGAAAACCAGGGGAAGAAACACATGAACGACCGATCTTAAGTAAAGGGATCTGCTTTTTTTCATCACAACATAGATTCACTCGTAAATCCAAGTGGCAGAAGCTGACCGGCTTTTTCAAACACATATATTTTTCCTTCAAGACCGCCAAGTATGAGGCGAATGGGGTGAGAGACACGC
>Ga0075419_10000718_pt1 | contig 21102 bp, 18 predicted proteins | sample SoiMetdeltSBSDD3_FD_76900 | JGI IMG/M metagenome (GOLD analysis project Ga0075419, IMG submission 76900) | Bulk soil microbial communities from a Populus tree surrounding site in Tennessee, USA - Soil MetaG P. deltoides SBSDD3 | ecosystem: Environmental > Terrestrial > Soil > Tree plantation... | reverse complement strand
TCGGCTGGCGGTGCCCGCGCCGCCAGCCGGCGGCGGTGCGGCGCAGGTCGCCCACCCGGGCGCCGTAGAACGGCCGGCTGGTCCTGATCATCGGCACCGCGGTGGGTTCGGAGGCCAGCGCCCGCAGCGCGCCGGTGATCGCGTCCGCCTCGGCGGCGGCGTCCCAGGTCACGGCGTCACCATCAGCCAGCCCCGCGGGCGACGCTGCGCGGATGGTGCCGCCTGGCCCGGCGCCGCCCCCCGGTCAGCGCCCACCGGGTGACCCGCAGCAGCGCCTCGGCCACGATCTGCCTGCTCATCTTGGAGACCCCGGAGGCCCGCTCGGTGAAGGTGATCGGCACCTCCGTCACCCGGAAGCCCTCCTGCCAGGCCCGGTGGACCATCTCGACCTGGAAGCAGTAGCCGTTGGACCGCACCGCCTCCACCGGCAGCTCCTCCAGCACCTCGCGCCGGTAGGCCCGGTAGCCGGCGGTGCAGTCGTGCACCGGCACCCCAAGGGCCAGGCGCACGTAGGTGTTGCCGCCGCGCGAGATCGCCTCCCGGGTCCGGCTCCAGTTGACCGTCCGCCCCCCGGGCACATAGCGCGACCCGATCACCAGGTCGGCGGTGGCCAGCCCGTCCAGCAGGGCCGGCAGCCGGTCCGGCGGGTGGGACAGGTCGGCGTCCATCTCGACCAGGGCGTCGTAGCCCCGCTCCAGCCCCCACCCGAACCCGGCCCGGTAGGCCGCCCCCAGCCCCTGCTTGCCCGACCGCTGCAGCAGGTGGACCCGCGGCTCGTCCTCGGCCCGGTCCAGCACCAGCTTGGCCGTCCCGTCCGGGCTGCCGTCGTCCACCACCAGCACGTCCGCCCGCGGCTCGGCCTGGAGCACCCGGTCCAGCACCTCCACCACCGACTCGGCCTCGTTGTAGGTCGGGATCACCACCAGCGCCCTCATGGACTTCCCACCGGGTGCTCTTCCCGGAGCGAGGCCGACGGGCCCGGCCGGCCCACCCCACCACGCCGCCCCCGCCACAGCAACCCGGCCAGGACCAGCCCCCCGACCATGATCCCGACCAGTCCGGCCTCGACCACCCGCCCGAACCGGACGTACGGCGTCACCCCGGTGCGCTGCTCCGCCTGGACCCGGATCACCGTGTCCTGGTACAGCCCGGTCTCCTGCCGGGTCGCCCCCGTCGGCTCGATCACCGCGCTGATCCCGGTGACCGCCGCCTGGACGATGGTCCGGCCCGACTCGACCGCCCGCAGCTGCCCGGCGGCCAGGTGCTGGCGCGGCCCGGACCCGGTCCCGAACGAGGCGTTGTTGGTCATGACCAGCAGCAGCCGGGCGCCCTCGCGGGTGAGCTGGCGGGCGTCGCCCGGGTAGGCCGACTCCCAGCAGATCAGCGGCCCCACCGGGACCCCGTCGATCAGCAGCGGCTCCAGGCGGTGGCCGGGCACCTTGTCGTAGGGGACGCCCTCGCGGGTGGCCGGGATGAGCCGGCTCAGCACGCTCCCGAAGGGGACGAACTCACCGAAGGGGACCAGGCGGCGCTTCTGGTAGCGGTCGGCCAGCCGGCCCTCGGGGGTGAACAGCAGGCCCTCGGTGGCCAGGTGGGTGGCGTCCAGGCGGGTGCTGGCCCCGAGCAGGATGGGCGCCCCGGCCGCCCTGGCCGCCCGGGTGACCGCGGCCAGCCGGTCGGGGTTGGTCAGCGGGTCGGCGTCGGCCGCCCCCTCGCCCCAGACGACCAGGTCGGGGGGGCCGCCGGGGGCGCCGGCGAGGGCCTCGGTGCGGCGGACGTGGTTGGCGAACACCTGCTCGGTGGTCTGGCCCTGGGCCAGCCCGTGACCGCCGCGCAGCCCGGCCTGGACCACGACCACATCCAGGGGCGGCCCGGACGGGGCCGGGGCGGCGGGCACGGCCAGCCGCGCCCCCAGCAGCCCGGCCACCAGCAGCGGGAGCCCGACCAGGGCGGCCACCCTCGGGCGCCAGGACCCCTCGCGGGCGGTGGCCCGCAGGGCCCGCAGCCACAGGGCCACGGCCAGGTTGACGGCCACGATCACCGCGGCCAGCCCGAAGCCGCCCACGACCCGGGCCAGGGGCAGCAGCGGCCCGCCGCCGTGCTGGCTGACGGCCAGCAGGCCCCAGGGGAACCCGCCCAGAGGATGGTAGGCGCGGACCAGCTCCAGCACCGCCCAGCAGGCGGGCAGGACCAGGAGCCGCCACGCCCCCAGGGGCCGGGTCGCCGGGACCAGGGCGAAGAAGGCGGCGAAGAAGGCCGCCTCGACGGCGCTGAGCGCCCCCCAGGCCAGCCAGGCGACCGCCCCGGTCCAGGACAGGAACTGGGCGATCCACAGCAGGTGCAGGCCGAAGAAGGTCAGCCCGGCCAGGTAGCCGAGGGCGGCGGCGGGTCGGGGCCGGACGGTCTCGGTCGCCAGCAGCAGCGGGACCAGGGCGACCAGGGCCAGCGGGCCCAGGTCGAGGGCCGGGAACGCCGCGGCCAGCAGCGCCCCGCTGACCAGGGCGGCCAGCGGCCGGAGGGCCCGTCCGGCCGAGTGGCCCTCCGGCGCCATGCCTAGGCGCAGTCGCGGCACAGCGTTCGCCGGCGGTCGGCGAGCTGGCTGCGGTGCTTGACCAGGAAACAGCTCTTGCACACGAACTCATTGTGCTGGACGGGCAGCACCTTGGTGGTGAGCGACTCGCGTGCCTCGTCGCGGCCGGCGGCCAGCACCGACTCGTCCTCGTCCTCGTCGTCGGTGATGGTCGGCCGGTCGGCCTTTTTCGCGATCAGCTCTTCCAGAGAGGCCTCGACCTGCCCCTCCTCCTCTTCCTCTGCGTCGGCCACAGGGTGTTCTCCTTCTTGATTCGTGCGTGGCGTTCCCCGGCAACGCTTCCCGGCCGGCGGTTGTTCCCACATGCCGCGGACTGGCCCACGCGGCGCGCACACAGGTCGGCGCAGTATGGGGCAGCGGTTACCGGAACGCAACGAGGCAAGCACCTCGGGGCGCGGGTGCGGTCAGTCGCGCAGCGCCGCCACAGAGCTGCGGTCGGGGCCTCGGCGGACCTCGATCGCGGCCGGGAGCAGGTCCTTCACCTCGTCGTTGTGGGTGACCAGGAGGACCTGGCGGAACCGGCCCTGGAGCCTGGTCAGCGCGTCCAGCATCCGTTCGCGCCGCTCCCGGTCCAACGCCCCCAGCACCTCGTCCAGCACCAGCAGGCCCAGCTCGCCGGCGCTCTCGGCGATGACCAGGCTGACCGCGACCCGCAGCGACAGGCTGGCCAGGTCGTTCTCGGACCCCGAGAAGCGCGACAGTTCGTGCTCGGTGCCGGCGTCGGCGATGCGGATGGAATAGTCCTCGGGGTCGACCACCAGGTCCTGGTACTCGTGGTCGGTCAGCTCGGCGAACAGGGCCGCGCTCTCCACCGACAGCCGCCGCCCCAGCCGGCTGACCAGGTGCAGCCGGAACCCGGCGACCAGGTCGGCCAGCCGGTGCAGGTAGGCGGCCTGCTCCTCCAGGCCGGCGACCCGTTCGTGCTGGCCGCGGGCCGCCTCCAGGGCCGCCTGGCGGGCCTCGGCCAGGCGGCCGGCCCCGGCGTGGGCCTGGGCGGCGGCGCTGCGGGCCCCGTGGGCGGCGGTGGCCGCCTGGGTGGCCGCCTTCTGCCGCTCCCTGGCCTCGGCCAGGACGGCGTCGGCCGGGCCGAAGGCGGCCGCCTCGGCGTCCAGGGCGGCCGCGCGGGCGTCGGCCTGGTCGGCGCGGGCCAGGGCCTGCTTGGCCAGGCCGCGTTCGGCGTCGGCCTGGGCGACCCGGCGTTCCAGCCCGGCCAGGTGCAGGGCCGCCTCCTTCTGGTCGGCGGCCGCCCGCCGGGCCCGGGTCCAGGCGTCGGGGTCGAAGCCGGGGTCGGGTGCCTGGTCGAGGGCGTGCTGGCGGGCGGCCACGTCGGCCAGGTTCCGCTCCAGCGCCTCGCCGGCCGCCTCGACCAGCGCGGTGGCCTTGACCGCCCTGGTCTCGGCGGCCCGGGCCTGGTCCAGCAGCTCGGCCCGGGCGGCCCGGCGCTCGGCCAGGGCCTTGCCGGCGGTGACCGCCTCCTGGCGGGCCGTGACCGCGGCGTCGTGGGCGGCGCCGGCCGCGGCCAGCTCGGCGTCGTGGCGGCGGCGCAGCTCGGCGTGGGCCGCCGCCCCCAGCGGCTGGCCGCAGGTCGGGCAGGGGGCGTCCGGGTCCAGGTCGGCGGCCGCCCCGGCGGCCTCGGTGGCCGCCTGGAGGCGGTTGGCGGCCGCCCCGGCGGCCTCGCTGAGCTCGGCGTGGCGTTCCCGGGCGGCGGTCAGCCGCTCGTCCAGGCCGGTCAGGGCCTGCTCGGCCTCGACCCGGGCCGCGACCAGCCTGGCCGCGCCGGCGGCGTCCTCCTCGGCCTTGCCCAGGGCGCGCTCGCTGGTCCGCTGGCGGCCCTTGGCCTCCTCCAGGGCGGTGGCCAGGTTGGCCAGGGCGGCCGCCTGCTCCCTGGCCTGCTCCAGCGCCTCCAGGGGGGCGACCGCGGCGGCCAGGTCGGCGACCCGGGCGGCGGCGGCCTGGATCTCGGGCCCGAGCCGGTCGGCCTCGGCCGCCCTGGCCTCGTGGCGTTCGGCCTCCTGGCGGTGGCCTTCGGCGGCGGCCCGGGCCAGGCCGGCCTTGGCCCGCAGCTCCTCCAGGTCCTTGGCCGCCTGCTCGGCGGCGGCGGTGGCCGCCTCGGCGGCGGCCAGGGCGGCCCCGGCGGCGGCCTCGGCGGCGGCCGCCTCCCGCTCGGCCTGCTCGGCCCGCCGGCGTTCGGCCTCGGCCTCGGCCGCGGCCGTCTCCAGCCCGGCCAGGTCGGGCAGCCCGGCCCTGGCCCCGGTGGCCGCGGTCCGGGCGTCGCGGGCCTGCTCGCGCACCTTGGCCAGGGCCCGCTCGACCGGGCTCACCCCCAGCAGGTCGAGCACCAGCCGCCGCCGGTCGCTGGGCAGCATGGTCGCGAACGCGGTCAGCTCCTTCTGCTGGGCGCACACCGAGGCCAGGAACGCCCGCTGGTCCATGCCCAGCACCCGGGCCAGGAACGCGTTGGCCTCCCGCACCGACTGGGCGGCCAGCTGCCCGTTGAGGAACACCTCGACCTCGGGCGTGAGGTTGCGCCCCTTCAGCCGCCGCCGCACGTCATAGGTGTTCCCCTCGTGCTCGAACACCAGCTCGACCCGCACGTCGTCGCCCACCCCGGCCGACCGCAGCTCCCACTTGTCGGTCCGCGAGTCCCCGTACAGGGCGAAGCGCAACGACTCGATGATGGTTGACTTTCCTGAACCATTTGCACCATATATCCCGATCAGGCCGTCGGGGAACTCCAGGTCGACCGAGCGGTAGACGCGGTAGTTGCGCAGGCTGAGGGAGCGCAGGTGCATGCTAGGCGCGCGCCTCCTCCTCGACCTGCTGGAGGAAGGCGCGGCCCATGCCGGCCAGCCGGTCGCGGTCGTAGCCCTCGATGGGGACGCTGGCCAGGTAGCGGTCCCACTCGTCGGCCAGGCTGGTCACGGGCTGGGCGGCCAGCTGCGCCGCCTGCTCGTCGCCCTCGGACTCGACCTGGACGGTCACCACCAGGGCACCGGGGAACACCTCGGCCAGCTGGCGGCGGTCGAGCAGGCGGCGCAGCTCGGGCCGGGCCCGGTTGACGAACAGCCGCACCACCGCCCCCTCGGTCTCGGCCGGCCCGGCCAGGCCGGCGGCGGCCTCGTAGACCTGGGGGGCGGACAGGTCAAAGGCGTCCAGCCGGTAGCTGCGCAGCGGCCGCCCGCCCGGGACCGGGTGGTGGCGGACCGCGCCCGAGGCGGTGTCCAGGCTGAGCACGCCCTTGACCTGGGGCTCGTCGTGCTGGGGCAGGTCCTTGAAGCTGAAGGTGTCGGTGGAGCCGGGGTACCAGGCGTTGGGGGCGACCCGGGCGAAGTTGTGGAAGTGGCCGAGCAGGATGCGGTCGAACCCGGCGTCCAGGGTCGACAGGTCGACCTCGAGCTCGTTGACGTCGCCGTAGGTGTAGCGGCGGGCCAGCACGGTCACGGCGGCGTGGGTGACGAGCAGGTTCAGGTGGTCGCCGGAGCGGGCGCCGGCGGCGGCGGCGATCTGGTCCTTGAGGGCCAGGTCGTCGGTGCACTGGGGCACGGCGTGGACCCGCAGCCCCGGCAGCAGGTCGACCGGCTCGTAGGCGCCCCGGTAGGCGAAGCTGAGGGCCGGGAAGGCGTCGGCCAGGACCGCGTAGGGCGAGCCGGACTCCCGCAGCCGTGGGGTGTCGTGGTTGCCGGAGATGGCCAGGGTGGGGACGCCGGCGTCGGCCAGGGTGCGCAGCCCCCTGGCCCCCTCCCGGAACGCCCGGTAGGTGGGCCGGGGGGCGTCGAACAGGTCGCCCAGGACCAGCACCGCGTCCGGGTCCAGCGAAAGGGCCGCCGCCACCGCCCGGTGCCATGAAGCGGCGAAGTCGACCTCCCGCTGGTTGAGCCCGTTGGGGTCGACCGCCTGGTAGTGGGCCCGCCCCAGGTGGGCGTCCGAGATGGCGACCAGGCGGCTCATCAGTCGAAGAACCCGCTCATGGCCTCGGCCGGGCGCTTCCGCGGCGCCTCGGGCGGGGGGACGGTGGCCAGCCAGTCCTCGTACAGGTGGACCCGGGCCGGCAGGGCGAAGGGGGCCTCGGGGTTGGTGACCAGGGCCTCGCCGGGCATCAGGGTCTGGATCTCGGCTCCCAGGTCGGACAGGTCCTGCTTGGAGGAGGAGCGCAGGGTGTTGCGGTCGCGCTCGTCGGCCAGGCCGAGCACGAAGTAGGTGTTGAACTGGCTGAGCAGCTCGGGGTCGACCAGCTTGGGCTGCTGGGTGACGGCGCACAGGCCGACGTTGAACTTGCGGCCCTCGCGGGCCAGCCGCGGGAACACGTTGAACTCGGCGTCGTCCAGCCGGGTCAGGACCCGCTGGGCCTCCTCCAGGGCGACCAGGGTGCGGGGCAGCTGCCCGAACCGCTCGCGGTCGTTGCGGTAGGCCACGGCCCGCTCGTCGAGCAGGCTGCGGGTGAGCAGGGAGGCGACCAGGGTCTCCTCGACCGCCTCCAGGCCGGAGGTGTCGACCAGCACGACCTTGCCGCCGGCCAGGTCGTCCAGGACCTTGCCGGTGAGCGACTGGCCGGGGTCGTCGGTCATCAGGGGCAGGCGCACGATCCGCTTGGCCCGCCGCGACAGCACCTGGATGGTGGCCAGGGCGTGGCGGCCCAGTTCGGCGTCCTTCAGGACCTCGGGGTCCTCCTCGGCCAGCCGGGTCAGCCACACCCCCTTGTCGCCCAGCAGGGCATGGGCGCTCTCCAGGGCCTCGGACTGGGGGCCGGAGAACTTCCAGGCGGTGCGCAGGTCGTCCACGGTCAGCTCGGCCAGCGACAGCCGCAGCAGGCTGGCCTGGCCGGCCCGGGGGCTGGGCGAGTAGACCCGCAGCCGCTGGGCCGCCCAGGGGTGGTGGGCCAGGCCGCGCCGGCCGGCGCCGCCGCCCTCCAGGTACTCGCCGTGGGGGTCGAACAGCAGCATGGCGTAGCGGCCGCTGGCCTGAAGGAGCTGGCCGGCCAGGACCTTCATCAGGTTGCTCTTGCCCATGCCGGTGGTGGCGAACACGCCCACGTGGCTGGGCAGGGTCTCGCCCCGGATCCCCACCGGCAGGTCGATGGTGTCCTCGCCCGAGCGCAGCCGCCCCACCTCGACGTCGCCCATCCGCTCGCGCAGGAAGGCCAGGTCGGCGTCGGTGGGGGCGGACACGGCGGCGAACTGGGCGGGCAGGCTCTTGGGCTTGTGGAAGCCGTTGGCGTCGACATAGCCCAGGGGGACGACCTCGGCCACCTTGTAGAGCCGCTTCTCGAAGTCGCGCAGGCTGGTCGCCTCCCCCACCTGGTCCATGGCCATCAGCCCGCCGGCGGTGCGCTCGGCCCAGCCGGCGTCCGAGGACTCCGAGCCGTAGGCCACGTCGGTGACCCGGAACAGGTAGCGCCGGCCCCGCTCCGGGTCGTCGCCGGCCAGCAGCTCGCCCAGGAACAGGTCCTCGCCGTAGAAGGCCCTGAACCGGACGTCCAGCACCGAGCGGCCGAAGATGCGTCCCTTGTAGTCCGGCATGTCCAGGTCCCTCTTGGGTCGGGCTCAGGCGTTCAGGGTCAGGTGGAAGTCGCGCATCACCAGGTCGACGTCGTCTTCGGACAGGCCCTCGCGCAGGAACGCCTCGCGCAGGTCGCGGCGCAGGTCGGCCAGCATCGGGCCGGGCAGCGACACCGCCCGGTGGACGGCGGCCAGCGGGTAGGGGTAGCCGAGGAAGGCCGGGTCGTCCGACAACCCGGCCAGGACCGCGAACAGCTGGTCGGGGTCGCGGGCGCCGCGGACGGCGTCGACCCGGAAGGCGTAGGCCCCCCGGCGGGCCAGGCGGGCCACGTACACCTCGGAGGTCTCCTGCGGCCCGGTGACCCGCAGGTACCAGCGGGCGTCTCCGCCGAGCTCGCCCTCGGCCCGGCGCCGCACCCGCAGCACCAGGGGGGCGTAGCGGCCCCAGCGCAGCTTGGACGCCTTGGTCACTCCGACCAGGTCGACCCCGCGCTCGCGGGCCAGGGCGTGGACCGGCTCGACCAGGCCGGTGGGCAGGAACGGGCCCGGGTGGAGGCTGCCGTCGACCAGGACCAGGTCGCCGGGGCGGGCGGCCGCCACCGCCTCGGTGGCCCGGCGCCACTCGGCCAGCTCGCGGAGCACGTCGACCACCCCGCCCAGGTCGGCCAGCTCACGTTCGCGCCTGACCCCGGCCAGGTTCAGGGCCTCGGCGTAGGCCGCCTTGGCGTCGGTCTGGGTGAGGGCGCGCAGCTGGAGGGGGTCGGTCTCGGTGGCGAAGGTGTCGCGGTCGCGGTGCCAGACGGTGCCGGCCCGGTAGGCGACCAGCCAGAAGCTGCGCCCGTTGAGCAGGCAGGCCGAGCCGCCGTCGACCGCGGCCGCGGTCACCCCGGGCGCCGGGTCGCAGCCGAACTCGACCAGCGGGGCGTCCTCGGACAGCTCCACGGCCCCGGCGTCGTCGGGGCCGACCGGCTCGTCGGCCGGGTTGTCGACCCTGGTCCCGCCGTCGGCGAGGAGCCGGCTGAGGTAGCCGGCGGCCAGCCGCACCCGGTCGTCGTAGTCCTCGACGAGCAGCGTGCCTCCCCTCCGCGCCTCGAGCGAACACACGTTCTACCCGGAGCGTAACCAGAAACCCCGGGAAGGGGAAGCACCGCGGCAGTGTAGCTCAGGCCGGGGGGTGGCCGACCAGGCCGGCCAGCCGCCTGGGGGCGACCAGCCGGTAGCTGTCGGCGACCAGCTCGGCGACCTCGCCCCAGTCGACGTCCTGGAGGTCGAGGCGCAGCCCCACCCAGCCCCGGTTGCCGACGTAGCGCGGCAGGTAGAAGCGGTGCGGGTCGGAGGCGACCAGGCCGGTGTTCTCGCCCTGGGGGGTCTTGCAGAGCACCGCCACCCGGCCGTCGCCGTGCTCGTCGTCGACGTACCAGGCGAAGGTGCGGCCGCGGACCTGGAAGCCGAGGTGCTGGTCGTGGGCGGTGACGGTGGTCTCGGGGAGGGTGCGGCAGAGCCGCACCAGCCGGTCGCGTCGCGCCTGGAGGTCGTCCACGGGCCGACCATAGCAGGCGGCGCCGACACGCCGGTGCACGCGCCGCCGGGTGCCTGGACAATGGGGGGCGTGCTCGCCACCGACCGCAAGGCCCAGCTGCTCACCCTCGGCGCCTGCTGCTTCGGGCTGTTCATGGTGATGCTGGACAACACGGTGGTGAACGTGGCCCTGCCCAGCATCCAGCGCGAGCTGGGGGCCACGGTGTCGGGGCTGGCCCTGGTCCTGGACGCCTACATCCTGGTGTTCGCCAGCCTGCTGCTGACCGCCGGCTCGCTCGGGGACCGGTTCGGCCGCCGCCGGGTGTTCCGGGCCGGCCTGGTGGTGTTCACCGCCTCCTCGGCCCTGTGCGGGCTGGCCCCGACCCTGCCGGCGCTGGTCGGCGGCCGCGCCCTCCAGGCGGTGGGGGCGGCCGCGCTGCTGCCCAGCTCCCTGGCCATCCTGACCGCGGCCTTCCCCGACCCCCGCGAGCGGGTCCAGGCCATCGGCCTGTGGTCGGGGGTGTCGGCCATGGCCCTGGCCGCCGGCCCGGTGGTCGGCGGGCTGCTCACCGACGCCCTCGGCTGGCGCTGGGTGTTCTATGTGAACCTGCCCGTCGGGGTGGCCGCCTTCGTGGTCGCCGGCCGGGTCGTGGCCGAGTCCCGCAACCCCGTGGCCGGCCGCCTCGACCTCCCCGGGCTGCTGCTGGGCAGCCTGGGGCTGGGCGCGGTCACCCTGGGGCTGATCGAGAGCGGCCAGCGCGGCTGGGGCTCGCCGGAGATCGTGGCCCTGCTGGCCACCGGGGTGGCGCTGCTGGCCACCTTCGGGGTCACCGAGGCGCGCCGGAAGGACCCCATGGTGTCGCCGCGCTTCTTCCGAGACGGCGCCTTCTCGGCCGCCAACGGCGTGGTCCTGCTGGCCGGGTTCGCCCTGCTCGGCTTCGTGTTCTTCAACACCCTGTACTTCCAGGCGGTGCAGGGCTGGTCGCCGCTCCAGGCCGGGCTGCGCAGCCTGCCCAACACCCTGGCCGTGGTGGTCACCGCCCCCCTGGCCGGCCGGCTGGCCTCCCGCTACGGCTACCGGGTGCCGGTGACGGCCGGGCTGCTGCTGGCCGCGGCCGCGCTGTGGGCGCTCACCGCCATCGAGGTGGGCACGCCCTACAGCCAGCTGTGGTGGAAGCTGGCCATGTTCGGGGCCGGGCTGGGCCTGTCGATCTCGCCGGCGACCGCGGCCGGGGTGGCGGCCATGCCCGGCACCCAGGCCGGGGTGGCCTCGGCCGTGATCCAGACCAGTCGCCAGGTGGGCGGGGCCCTGGGGGTGGCCGTGCTGGGGGCGGTCGCGGCCGCCCACGACGGCGGCGCCACCCCCGACACCGACCCGGCGGCCTTCCTCGCCGGGGTGCACGCCGCCTACCTGGTGGCGGGGGCCGCGGTGGCCGTCGGGGCGCTGGCGGCGGTGCTGTTCCTGCGTCCCCGCCGGGCCGACCCCGACGCGGCCGGCCCGGCACTGCCGGCCGAGGCCGCCTGACCTCTGGTCTCTGGTCTCAGGCCTCGGGGGCCTCGCCGTCCCAGTCGATGCCGTGCTCGTGTAGCCAGCGCCGCCAGGCGGCCGGCGAAATGAAGTCCTACACCGGCTGGTGCCGGCGGATCCGCTGGGCCAGGGCGACGGTGGCCGGGTCGGGGTCGACCCCCAGCTCCCGGTCGAGGGCGTCGGCGCACGCCCGGTACTGGCGCAGGGCCAGGTGGGGCTGGCCCTGGCGGACCATGCAGCGCATCAGCCTCCGGTGGCCGTCCTCGCGGCACGGGTCCTTGTCCACCAGCAGCCGGCACAGGGCGACGCAGGCACCGTACTCGTGGCGGTCGAAGGAGAGCCCGCCGAGCCGGTCGAGCACGTCCAGGTAGTCCAGCAGCAGGTGCTCGCGGGTGGTGACCGGCCAGTCCTCGTAGGGGTCGTCGGCCAGGAAGTCGCCCTGGTAGAGGGCGAGGGCCCGCTCGTACTCGGCGGCCGCGCCGGCCCGGTCGCCGGCCGCGTCGAGGCGGCGGCCGCCGGCCACGTGCCGCTCGAACTCGTCGACGTCCAGCCACAGCCGCAGCTGGGGACCGAGCCGGTAGCTGCCGTCCTCCAGGACCACCACCGGGACCTCGGCGCTGGCCCGGAAGGCCCGCCGCAGCCCGTGGACGGCCACGTTGAGGCTGTTGCGGGCCGCCGCCGGGGCGGCCTCGGGCCAGAACGCGTCCATCAGCCGCTCCCGCCGCGGCCAGGGGTCGCGGTGGGCGACCAGGTACTTGAACAGCGAGCGGCCGCGGCCGCTGGGCCAGTCCCCGACCGCCACGTCGTCCAGGCGCACCTGGAACCGGCCGAGCAGGTGCACGCTGAGCAGGTGCCCGGCCGGGCGGTCGCGCTCGGGCGGCGGGGCCAGGACGATCCCCGGGCCGGGGTCGAAGGTGCGGTGCCGCGCCAACACGGGCGCGACGGGAGCTGCAGCCTTGGCCATGAACGGTATCCCCCCAACCGTCGCATCTCGGTGACGGCATCGTTCCACACCCGGCCGGGCGGCTCGGTGACGGCCGTCACCAACCGCAGGTGCCGTTGGTCACGGCGACCAGGAGACCAGCTTCCAGATCTCGGGCTCCAGGGTGCCGGGCTCGCCGACCTCGGCGAAGATGGCCACGGCCCGCTTGAGGTGGTCCATGGCCTCGGCGTGGTGGCCGTTCAGGTGGAGCAGGTCGGCCAGGTTGTTGTGGAGGGCGGCCTCGCGGTGGCGGTCGCCCTGGCGGGCGCACAGCTCCAGGGCGGTGCGGGTGTAGGCCGCGGCCTGGTCGACCTCGCCGGTGGCCCGGTGGGCCAGGGCCAGGTTGTTGAGGGCGGCCACCCGGGCGCTGGGGTCGGGGAGGGCCTCGGCCAGGGCCAGGCTGTGCTCCAGGTGGCGGCGGGCGCCGTCGTGGTCGCCGCGGGCCACGGCCAGCATGCCCAGCATGCCGTGGGCCCTGGCCAGGGCGTCGGGGTCGCCGGCCTCGACGGCCAGGGCGAGGGCGTCGTCGGCCAGCTGCTCGGCGGCGGCGTCGCGGCCCTGGCGGTGGGCGGCCAGGCTGCGGTCGGCGGCCAGGCCGGCCCGGCGTCCCTCGGTCCCGGGGCCGAGGCCGGCCAGGGCCGCGGCCAGGTGCCGTTCGGCGGCGTCCCAGTCGCCGCGGCGGGCGCTCACCGCCCCCAGCTTCTGCTCCACGACCCAGCGCTCGGCGTCGGGGGCGGTGGCCGCGGCCGCGGTGTAGGCGGCCAGGGCGGCGTCGTAGTTGCCGAGCAGGGTCTCCAGGTCGCCGATGGCGGCGTGCAGGCCGGCGGCGTCGGGATGGCCGAGCCCGACCGCCGCCCGGTAGTGCCCCAGGGCCTCGTGGTTGGCGAACACGGCCCGGGCCTGGTCCCCGGCCAGCCGGTGCCAGCCGGCCGCCTCGGCGGCCCCGCCCAGCTCCAGGTGCCTGGCGATGGAGGCCGCCGGGGGCTCCTGGGGCCGGCGGCCGCGGGCGGCGGCGGCCAGGGCCTCCCCGACCCGGCGGTGCAGCAGCCGCCGCCGGGCCAGGCTGGTCTGGGAGTAGACCAGGTCGCGGACCAGCCCGTGGCCGAAGTCGTAGACGTCGCCGGCGACCTCGTGGACCAGGCCGCGGGCGGCCAGCTCCTCGAGGGCGGCCACCGCCTCCTCGTCGCTGCGGCCGCTGGCCGCCCGGGCGGTGTCGACGTCGAAGGAGCGGCCGAGCACGGCCGCGGTGGCCAGCAGCTGCCGGGCCGCGTCGCCGACGTCCCGCACCCTGGCCGCCAGCAGGTCGCGGGCCCCGCCGGGCAGCAGGGCCGGCAGCTCGCCGTCCTCGCCGACCGCGGCCAGGTACTCCAGCACCAGGAAGGGCAGGCCCTCGGTGCGCTCGTGCAGCAGCCCGGCCGCCCCGGCCCGGGCCGGGGCCACGGCCGAGACCAGCTCGGCCACCCCGGCCGCGTCCAGCCGCCGCAGCTCCAGGACGCTGCCCTGCCCGGCCCGCCTGGCCTCGGCGGCCAGCCGGCGCAGGCGGGCGTCGGCCGGGACCTGCTCGGACCGCCAGCAGGCCACCACCAGCAGCGGCCGGCCCCTGAGCCGGTGGACCAGGTAGGCCAGCACGTCCAGGGAGGCCGCGTCGGCCAGGTGCAGGTCGTCCAGGACCAGCAGCCCCGGCACCGGGCCGGCGCAGGCGGCCAGCAGGACCTGGCCGACCCCTTCGAAGAAGTGCCGGCCGGCCGCCGGGCCGTCCAGCGGCCCTGGTTCGGGCAGGTCCGGGTAGGCCTCGACCAGCTCGGGCAGCAGCCGCCTGGCCTCGGCCAGCCAGTGGGTCGGCACCCCGTCCAGCGGACCGGGCGGGGCCGGGGCCTCCGCGGCCAGGACGCCGCGCAGGCCCTCGATGAACGGCCCGTAGGCGACCCCGGCCTCCTCCTCGTAGCAGCGGCCGCCGACCACCGAGCCGCCCAGCGACCGGACGTGGTCGGCCAGCTCGGCGGCCAGCCGGGTCTTGCCGATGCCGGCCTCGCCCTCGAGCACCACCAGCCGCCCGTCCGGGCCGACGGCGGCGTAGGCGTCCACCAGGGCCGCCCACTCCGCGTCCCGGCCGACCAGCGGCGCCGGGGGGCTGTGGGCAACGCCGCGCCCTCCATCGCCGGTAGGGCCGGCCTCCCCCACCGGGGGACCCGGCAGCGGCGGGTGGGGTTCCGGCGCGCCCGGGGAACCGGCCGCCGGCGTGGCCGCCGTGGCGGCGGGGGCCGACGGCGGTGGGGGCGGGAGACGGTTGGCCTGGATGGCCTGGTGGACCGCGGCCGTCTCCTCCAGCGGCTCCACCCCCAGCTCCTCCTCCAGCACCCGCTGGCAGGCCTGGAACTGGCGCAGGGCGGCCCCGCGCCGGCCGCTCCAGGCGTAGATCCGCATCAGCTGGCGGTGGGCCGGCTCGTGCAGCGGGTCCAGGGCCAGCCAGCGCCGGGCGGCGTCGACCGCGTCGTCCCAGCGCCGCTGGCCGATGAGGGCCTGGGCGAGGCGCTCCAGCGCCCCCGCGAGCTCGCGCCGCAGCCGCTCGGCCTGGAAGTACTGCCAGTCGTCGAAGCTGGTGCTGTCGCGCAGCCCGAACCCGGCCAGGAAGTCGCCCCGGTGCAGCCGGGCCGCCTCGGTCAGCGGCTCCACGCAGGCCGCGCACGCCCCCTCGGGCGGGTGGCCGTGGTCGCGGCAGCCGGCCAGCAGCTCCCCGAACCGGTCCACGTCCAGGAAGAAGCTGGTCCGGGCGAACCCGACCGTGGTCCGGTCCGCGGCCAGCCAGCCCGGCCCGACCGCCTTGTTCAGGGTCGACAGGGTGCGCCGCAGCGCCCCCCGGGCGTGCTCGGTGTCGTAGTCGGGCCACAGCAGCCCGGCGACCGCGTCCCGGCCGTGGCGTTCGGGCGCCACGGCCAGGTACGCCAGCAGCGCGATCGCCTTGCGGGTGTCGACCTCGATCGGCGCCTCGTCCCGCTCCACCCGGGGCGGCCCGAGCAGCGCGATCCGCAGCTCCGCCATGCAGCCCCTCCTCGCCGCCACTCTACGCGGTCACCATGGTGGGACCAAGAATTCCGGTCCGTGACGCGAACCGTAACGATGCCGGAGCGGTGGGACGGTACAACTGCTCCTGAGGAGGTGCCATGACCACGATCCCGAGCAACCTGCGGCGGGTCCTCCGGCGTGAGCCGCGGGTCCGGCCGACGACCGAGCCGGTGGCCGCGCCGTCCGAGCGGGTCGAGGCACCACCGGTCGAGATCGCCCCCAACGACCCGCTGGTCGCCTACTTCTCGGGGGCGACCGGGGCGGTCGACATCAGCACGCTGCAGCTGGACTCGCCGGCCCTGGAGGGCCTGCGCGAGGCCGGTATCCGGCTGGTCGTCCCCCTGGTCAGCCAGGGCGAGCTGATCGGCCTGCTCAACCTGGGCCCCCGGCGCAGCGAGCAGGAGTACTCGGCCGACGACCGCAAGCTGCTCAACGACCTGGCCGGGCATGCCGCCCCGGCCGTTCGGGTCGCCCAGCTGGTCCGCGAGCAGGAGGCCGAGGTCCGCCAGCGGGAGCGGATCGAGCAGGAGCTGCGGGTCGCCCAGCTGATCCAGCAGCAGTTCCTGCCCCACGAGCTGCCCGACCTGCCCGGCTGGCAGGTCGGCGCCTACTACGGGCCGGCCCGCGAGGTCGGCGGCGACTTCTACGACTTCATCCAGCTGCCCGACGACCAGGTCGGCATCGTGGTCGGCGACGTCACCGACAAGGGCGTGCCGGCGGCCCTGGTCATGGCCACCACCCACTCGATCCTGCGGGCCGAGGCGCCCCGCCTGATCGCCCCCAGCGACGTCCTGACCAGGGTCAACGAGCTGCTGGTGGACGAGATGCCGGCCCACATGTTCGTGACCTGCCTGTACGCGGTCCTGAACCCGGCCACCGGGCGGCTGCGCTACGCCAACGCCGGCCACAACGTCCCCTACGTGAGCACCGAGGCCGGGGTGACCGAGCTGCGGGCCACCGGCATGCCGCTGGGGCTGCTGCCCGGCATGGAGTACGAGGAGAAGGAGGCCACCATGGCCCCCGGGGAGATCGTGCTGCTGCACTCCGACGGGCTGGCCGAGGCCCACAACCCCGAGCGGGAGATGTTCGGCTTCCCCCGGGTGGCCGCCCTGACCGGCGAGGCCTCCGACGGCGAGGTGCTGATCGACCGGCTGCTCAAGGAGCTGCAGGAGTTCACCGGCCCCGGCCTGGAGCAGGAGGACGACATCACCCTGGTCACCCTGGGCCGCCGGTCGGCCGCCGGCGACGGCGGGAGCGGCGCCGGGCGGGAGCTGGCCGCCTTCGAGGTGGCCAGCGAGCCGGGCAACGAGCGCCTGGCCATCGACCAGGTGACCAAGGCGGTGGCCGGCCTGGAGCTGGCCGGCCCGCGCCTGGAGCGGCTCAAGACGGCGGTCGGCGAGGCAACCATGAACGCCATCGAGCACGGCAACCACAACCGCCCCGAGCTGCCGGTCGAGATCCGGGTGGTGGCCGACGACACCGACCTGAAGGTGCGCATCACCGACCAGGGCGGCGAACGCCCCATCCCCGAGGTCGAGACCCCCGACCTGGAGGCCAAGCTGGCCGGGCTCCAGACCCCGCGGGGCTGGGGCCTGTTCCTCATCCAGGAGATGGTCGACGAGCTGCGCACCGCCGTCGACGAGCACCACCACACCATCGAGCTGGTCATGCACCTGAAGGAGGCGCCAGATGCCCGGAGCTGAGTTCGGGGCCGAGGTCCGCCAGCACGACAGCACCGGGGTGATCGACCTGCACGGCGAGATCAACCTCGGCGCCGACCACGCCCTGCTCGCCGCCTACGAGTCGGCGGTCCGGGACGACCCCAGGACCGTCGTGCTGAACTTCGCGCACGTCGACTACATCGACTCGACCGGCATCGCCCTGATCGTGGGGCTGCTGGCCAGGGCCCGCAAGGAGCACCGGACGGTGCGCGCCTTCGGGCTCAGCGAGCACTACCGCCAGATCTTCGCCATCACCCGTCTCAGCGACTTCATGGGCATCTACCCCGACGAGGACAGCGCGGTGACCGCCACCGCCGCCGCCTCCTGACCCCACCGGTCCAGGCAATGGGAGGGCACGCAATGACCGAGGGCAGCCTGATCACCGAGGTCCGGGAGCTGTCGAGCCGGGCCAGCGTCATCGACCTCAAGGGCGACGTCACCGCCTCGTCCGAGAAGACCCTGGCCGACGCCTACACCCGGGCCAGCGGCCGGTTCACCCGCACCATCGTCCTGAACTTCGGCGGCCTGGAGTACATGAACAGTGGTGGCATCGGGATGCTGGTCACGCTGCTGGTCCGGGCCAACCGCCAGCGACAGCGGCTGGTCGCCTACGGACTCAACGACCACTACCGGCAGATCTTCGAGCTGACCCGCCTCGACGAGGCGATCGGCATCTACGACAGCGAGGCCGAGGCGTTCGCCGACGCCGACGCGCCCTGACGTCAAGGAGCACCACCATGGACAGCGAACCGCGGGACGCCGCCTACTGGGCCAAGAACGTCACCACCCTGAAGCTGGGCAAGGTCCCGGCCAGGGCGGTCAACCTCAACGTCACCGGCCGCCGGGTGGTCGGGCCGGTCCAGGGCTTCGGCAGGATGTGGCAGAAGACGACGCGGGTCGAGCTGCGCGGCGCCGAGGCCACCCCGGCCGAGGTCATCCGGACCTGGAAGGCCGAGTTCCAGCGGTTCTGGCCGGAGCGCAACTGGTTCTACGCCCCCCTGACCGGCATCGCCCCCGGCGAGGTGGCCCTGCTCAACCTGAACCTGCCCGGCCGCATGAAGCTGTCCACCGGGGTGCTGGTGCTGTACGCCGACGACGAGTCGTTCACCCTGATGACCCCCGAGGGGCACATGCTGGCCGGCTGGATCACCTTCTCGGCCTGGGCCGCGGACGACGGGGTCACCGTGGTCCAGCTCCAGGCCCTGGAGCGGACCAGCGACCCCCTGTACGAGCTGGGCTACGCGCTCGGCGGCAACCGCCTCAACACCCGCTTCTGGGTGCAGACGGCCGAGAACCTGGCCCGCCACTTCGGGGTCGAGCCGAAGGTCGAGTCCCAGGTGGTCTGCGTGGACCGCCGCCGCCAATGGCGCAAGGCCGGCAACCTCTCCAAGAACGCGGCCGTCCGGACGCTCCTCTGGACCCTGGCCACCCCGGTCCGCTGGCTGCGGGGCCGGTAGCGGCACCCCGCAGGGGGCTGTGGACAACCGCCGGCACCCAGGCTCGCGGTCGGCTACGCTCCCCTCCGGGGGGCCTGGCGGCGCGAGGTCGCGTTCGGGCGCGGGCGGGTCGGGCGGCGGTTCCGAGCGGGGAGGAGGCCGGTGAGCGACCCGGAGGCCCGGCCGTTCGCGCTCAGCGCCGCCCAGGAGCGGCTGGCCGCCGAGGCCCGGGCCCTGGCCAGGGAGGTGCTGGCCCCGCTGGCCGCGGCCGGCCGGCCCGGGCGGGTCAACCGGGCGCTGGTCCGCGCCCTCGGCGACCACCGGCTCATCGTCCGCCTCCTTCCGGCAACGGCCCAGCCGGCAAGGGGTGCCGAGCCCGCGCCGCGGCCGCCCTCGGCGCTCGAGCTGTGCCTGCTGCGCGAGGCCCTGGCCACCGAGTCGACCGAGGCCGAGACGGCCTGGCCCTCCAGGGGCTGGGCGGCCACCCGATCGCGGCCGCCGGCGGCCCGGGGGTGCGGGGCCGGTGGCTGGCCGAGGTGGCGGCGGGGCGGGCGGTGGCCGCCTTCGCCCTGTCGGAGCCGCAGGCCGGGTCGGACGCGGCCGCCCTGGAGCTGCGGGCCGAGGCCGACGGCGACGGGTTCCGGCTCACCGGGACCAAGGCCTGGATCTCCAACGCCCCCGAGGCCGACGTCTACAGCCTGTTCGCCCGCACCACCCCCGGGGCCCGCTCGCGGGGCATCACCGCCTTCGCCGTGCCCGGCGACGCCCCCGGCCTGGGCGGCCAGCCGGTCGAGCTGCTCGCCCCCCACGCCATCGGGCGCCTGGAGCTGGACGGGGTCCGGGTCGGCCCCGACCAGGTCCTTGGCCGGGTCGACGAGGGGTTCGGGCTGGCCATGGCCACCCTGGACCGGTTCCGGCCCAGCGTGGGCGCGTTCGCCGTCGGCATGGCCCAGGCCGCCCTGGACGTGGCCGTGGCCCACGCCGCCACCCGCCAGGCCTTCGGCCGGCCCCTGGCCGAGTTCCAGGCCCTGGCCCACGCCCTGGCCGAGGCGGCCACCCGCACCCGGGCGGCCCGGCTGCTGGTCTACGAGGCGGCCAGCCGCCACGACGCCGACCCCGCCGCCCCCGGGGTCGGCGCGGCCGCGGCCATGGCCAAGCTGTACGCCACCGAGACCGCCCAGGCCGTGGTCGACCAGGCCGTCCAGGTGCTGGGGGCCAGGGCCCTGGAACGCGGCCACCTCCTGGAGCACCTGTACCGGGAGGTCCGCGCCCCCCGCATCTACGAGGGCACCTCCGAGATCCAGCGCTCGGTCATCGCCCGCGAGCTGTTCCGCGCTAGGGTGAGGCCATGAGCCCGTTCACCGGCTCGGCCGGGTCCCCCCAGCGCTGGCGGCACTTCGGCTACGCCGAGGCGGCCGGGGTGGCCACCGTCAGCTTCGACCGGCCCGAGCGGCTCAACGCCCTCACCTTCGAGGTCTACGCCGACCTGCGCGACCTGCTGGCCGAGCTGCCCAACCGGGACGGGGTGCGGGTGCTGGTCCTGACCGGCCGCGGCCGCGGGTTCTGCTCGGGCGGCGACGTGCGCGACATCATCGGGGCGCTGCAGGCCATGGGGCCGGGCGAGCTGCTCGACTTCACCCGCATGACCGGGGCCGTGGTCCGGGGGCTGCGGGAGCTGCCCCTGCCGGTGGTGGCGGCCGTCAACGGGGTCGCGGCCGGCGCCGGGGCGGTGATCGCTCTGGCCGCCGACCTGCGCCTGCTGGCCCGCTCGGCCTCCCTGCAGTTCCTGTTCACCAGGGTGGGGCTGTCGGGGGCGGACATGGGCTGCGCCTACCTGCTGCCGCGGCTGGTCGGGCTGGGCCGGGCGACCGAGCTGCTGCTGCTCGGCGACAAGCTCGACGCCGGCCAGGCGGCCGCCCTCGGCCTGGCCAACCGGGTGGTCGACGACCCCGAGCTGCCCGCGGCCACCGCCGAGCTGGCCCGGCGGCTGGCCGACGGCCCGGCCCTGGCCTACGCCGCCACCAAGGTCCTGCTCGGCCGCGAGCTCGACCTGCCGCTGTCGGGCGCCCTGGAGCTGGAGGCGGTCACCCAGGCCCTGCTGCTCGGCTCCGAGGACCACCGCGAGTTCTACGCCGCCTTCACCGAGGGCCGCTCCCCCACCTGGCGAGGCCGATGATGCGGGCGGGCGCACCCCAGGCGGCGGGCGGAGGCAAGGGGCGCCAGCCCAGCCCCCACCGGGTGGTGAACCCCGAGGGGCTGGCCCCGCCGGTCGGGTTCGCCCACGCGGTCGTGGCCGCCCCCGGCCGCACCGTCTACCTGGGCGGCCAGGCCGCCCAGGGCCCCGACGGGGCCATCGCCGGCGCCACCCTGGCCGAGCAGTTCGACCTGGCCGCGGCCAACCTGGTCGCCGCCCTGGCCGCCGCCGGCGGCGCCCCCGGGCACCTGGTGTCCCTGCACGTCTACACCACCGACGCCGCCGCCTACCGGGCCGCCCTGGCCGAGCTGGGCGCCGCCTACCGCCGCCACCTGGGCCGCCACTACGTGGCCACGGCCCTGTTCGAGGTCGCCGGGCTGCTCGACCCGGCGGCCCAGGTCGAGCTGGTCGGGATCGCCGTCGTCCCCGACCCGGACCAGGAGGAGCAACCATGAGCCAGACCCCAAGTCCCCTGGACTTCCTCGACCTGGACCGGCTGCTCGGCGAGGAGGAGCGGCTGATCCGCGACACCACCCGCAGCTTCGTCCACGACCGGGTGCTGCCCGAGGTCGCCG
>Ga0075419_10000714_pt1 | contig 21120 bp, 22 predicted proteins | sample SoiMetdeltSBSDD3_FD_76900 | JGI IMG/M metagenome (GOLD analysis project Ga0075419, IMG submission 76900) | Bulk soil microbial communities from a Populus tree surrounding site in Tennessee, USA - Soil MetaG P. deltoides SBSDD3 | ecosystem: Environmental > Terrestrial > Soil > Tree plantation... | reverse complement strand
CAAGTGCTGTGACAGGGAAGGCCCCGTATTCTGACCTAAGGAAAAAAGAACTGAGAAGGGCAAAACTATCAATCAAGCCCTCCTTTTCGCCCAAGTCTGAGCTGGATTGGGGCTTACTGGGATATTTTGCTGGTAACGTGAACAATGATGATAGTTGTATTAATTTTGAAAGCATCCCTCAGCCAGATCTCAGAAGAGCAAAATCTTTAGCGGCCGCCATGGGAACCTCCGGATCGTGCGGAATGTTCACGATTAATGACGGTGAAGATACAAAGGTAATAGATTATGAACCAAGCGATGCGAATTCGAAGATGGATGAACTTGGCACTTCAGAAGACGGAGATGTTATTGTCCTCGGTAGTCCACAGCTAGGAATAAATGAGCTTTCTTACCTTACAGGCCTTCTAGAGGGTAGACGATTTCGGAAGCCCTGCATGATCTTTACCTCAAGGGTCGTGCATCGTGAGGCATCTCGTATTGGGATTGTGGATAAATTGGCAAAGACAGGATGCGCATTTGTTTGTGATTCGTGTAGTTGTCTTACTCCTTTGATCAGCAGAAAAGAAACCGATTCAATCATAACAAATAGCATCAAAGCTGCGTACTACCTAAACCATTATAACAATGTCGCAGTATGCCTTAAGGACTTGAAGACCATTACCAAAGACTATAGCTAACTGAGAAAGGCTAACCTCATGGCTCTCATCTTTAAATGTAGAAGAATTGTAGGAGGGTCAGGTCTTGGGCTTTCTCTTGTCACGAGACAGCCGATAAATTTTTTGACAATGATAGATCCCGAGACCGGGGTGATTCACGATGTAGAGCATGATCTACATGGCAGATCCCTAAAATCTAGAGTCTTAGTCTTTCCCAAGGCAATTGGTAGCAGCGTAGGTGCATATGCATTATACTCACTAAAAACTAAGGGAATTGCACCTGCAGCAATAATCTGTACCACTACTATAGATATCATTACTGCTTCTGCATGCGCTATATCTGAAATTCCGGCAGTCGATATGAAGGATCAACTTTTTGGTTCATTGTCAACGTTAAGACAAGGAACCTGGGTTCAGGTTGATGCCGACAATTGTCGTATTGAACTTATCAAAAAATATTAATCTGAGAGTATGAAACTACTCATACGCATGGCAACTGACGGGCAAACTGACCGCAGAATGAGGGCGGAATGAGGATGAAGTCCATGCTAGCATATAGAGGACGGTCGACTCAATATGAAGCAACAGCTTCAGGTAAAGCTCATTGTATACCATCCTTTTGCAGGTTCATCACAAAGGTATTGTTTGTCAATCGGTTTGTTTATTGAAAATTCGATTTCGTAGACGAGTTATAAATAGTCGTAGGCGTATATGGACGCCACTTACTAGAGTGCCGTGGATCTATTTAATGTATAGTTGGATAGTAACACCATTTATTGTAGGCCTTCCTTAAATTCGACCTCATCGCTATGAGAGGGACTGTTAACGGTCTCTTCTTCCATTTACAAACTCTAAGAAATTTTCTTGCGCCTTTGTGTAACGTATCTGAATGGGGGGATGCTTAAAGCAATAAGCTGATATACTTTCAATTGCTCCGGCGATACCTCTATCGATTGCTAGTTTCAATCCCCTAATTGCATCAATCATAACACCTGCACTATTATATGCATCCACAACTCTTAGTTTTAGATCAAGCTCTATCGGAATGTTACCAAAAGATCTTCCTTTCATATGCACATAACAAACCTTGTCGTTATTGAGAAAGCTGACGTAATCCGATGGTCCTATTCTCATTGGGACCTCGTAAGGAGCCATAGCCTCTACTGCACTAGTTTTGCTAATTCTCTTATCCTCTAACCTCTCCTCATCCAACATATTATAAAAGTCCATGTCTCCGCCAATATTGAGTTGATAAGTTTCGTCAACCTTTATTCCTCTATCAACGAAAAGCTTCACCAATGTTTTGTGGACTACAGTGGCACCAAGCTGGCTCATAACATCATCTCCTGCGCAAGGTATGTTTCTACTTTGAAATGCTTGCTGCCACTTTGAAGTAGAAGCGATAAATACGGGAATTGCATTTATAAATCCTACCTCACTTTCTAGACATTGATTTGCATAATACTGGGTAGCCATTCTACTACCTACAGGTAAATAGTTCAAGAGGACATCGGCGTTAGAGTCCTTCAGTACTTGCGCTACATTAACCGCAGGCTCGTCCGAAATCCGTACCTTTTCGCTCAGATGTCTGCCTACACCATCTAACACTTCAGCCTTTCTTACCGAAACATCTAGTTTCTCAACATTGGAAATCTTGGGGGTATTGTTAGGGATTGAGAATAACGCCTCAGAAAGATCTCGATTTACTTTTGAATCTACAACATCGAAAGCAGCGACAAATTCAATGTCGCCAGGTTCAAAGCCCCCTATGTTGTAAGCGGTCAACCCTATTGAATCTTTTTTATTGCTAACGTAATATTGGATGCCTTGAACAAGGGCAGAAGCACAATTTCCTACGCCTGCGATGGCAACACGTATTTTCCTTGACATGAAAGACGATAACAGACACTATTTAACGTGATTACTAATATAGGTATCTTCTATTACGTAATTATGGTAACTCAGTTTTGTCACGCATGCAAAAAGACTTTAAACTACAAACAAACGGATCGTATTTAGAGAATTATTGTTCACAATATTAAATCTACTTCAATTAATGAACAGACCCTTAAAGGCCATCGAAAGTGCTTATTCCATGGCTGGTCAAATAGTATCCCAACTTTAGGAGGGATTAGTCCTATCAAATTGCTTGGTGCATCATCAACAATAATATCATACGGGTAATCTGATTTCGGAATATCATCGTACACAAACAATAGATCGTCCGAGAAGATGTCGTAGCGATCAAGCCATTTTGCTACGAACGGAACGGTCTCTCTGTCTCTTTTTGTCAAAATTGATATTCTATATCCTTTCCTGTGAATGTCTCTGGTAACTTCCCCTAGACGTTCACTTGTGGGTGGAATCTCCGACCACCTATGTTTCCAAATATCATTAAATAAACATGAAATTTCGGAAGGTGAGATGGGCAGAATTAAGGAAACATCCCATGAGCTTATTTCATATTTTGAGAGATGCGCACCATTTCTATTGTTGTATTCATCCGTCCATACGATCATAGTGTCTGCCAGAACAGAATCAACATCAATAGCCACGGTCTTGGTTGGTCCTATTCTTGACACTCATAGAATAATCCATATCTATGAATAATAATCTATCCTTTATTTCCAAACAAATTATGTCCTGCTTTTGCATTTGTCACTCTCATGAAACAACATGAGATAAACCATACGTTAGTAATGACATTCTCATAACCGTGCCTCCAGCTTTTGGCATACCAGAAGGCCGAATCATTTTGGCTCTGAGCACTTCTGAGTAGAATCAAGTCCCACTCACACGAATTCATTCCGTTAAATAGTCGCAGATTAAGTCTTGTAAATATAATTTTACTGATGGCCTGGTAGACTCCCTTGTCTGATATGCACGGTTGGGGCAACAATTTCATGAATCTAAACTATAAATCAGATTGATTCGAATCTGGTTACACATGCAGTATTTGCCCAGTTATGACAACCTGACCTAGATATCCATTTATTGTAGCGTTTGCCTTTACGCATTGTCATTATGAATGACAAAGTTTTTCTGATGAATGTAACTATTTCCGTAATGGTTTTGATTTTCTTTACCGCTGTCCTAGGCGGCTTGATTTTATTTACTATGGTTATTATTTCTTCAATAGCAGAATATTATGCAATACAGGCATTAATTGGATCAGTATTGATATCGTGCCTTACTACAATTTTATTTTTAACAAAGGGGTTGATGCCGGTGTGCAATAAGATCCTTCCCTAACTAGCTGTAAACTCGACACAGTAGATAACCAAGAAGAAGTAGTAGGGTGGAAGAGATATAGAGCAAAATGTTTAATTTTTGATGACAAACAACATGTTGGTTCTGCTGCGGTAGTTTCAGTTTTCACTTGTAATTTTTCCCCCACTGCGGGTACATAAATTTACTAGAAAAAGGAACTAACTGGAACAGAAAAACTTAGGTCATCAAGAGTCAGTGCTCAACTCACGCGTTTTACACATAAACCGATCTGAAACCTTACAAAATCCCCAAACATGAATCGTATTGTGAAGACTAAAAATATCCTTCAAGCATTCCAAACGAATAAGGGGTCGACTCACTAGAAAAAAATGGCTTTCTAGCTTCTAACCTGATAGGGATAAAACTAGCTTTACCTAATGATGGTTATTACACTCAATAGTCAATAATTGGTGTCATGAGTTCAGTAGGTGTATATTTCATTTTATTCTTCGCGATCGATCCAAATAAGTTAGCGCAGACACTATACAATGGTTGAAAATAACTATTTGATTTATAATACATCCTACTTTTATTGTGGAACTATCCAACACGTAAGTTATAGCATTACCAGGTCATCCACTGGTGATATCATGACAGCTGCTTTCTCTCCTGAGAGAGCTTTTTTCATTCTTTCTACCACCTCTTTGGTATCACTTGATTTCACTACTGTAGCCACTACCTTCCTGGTAGTGTATGCAAGCTCGGCTGTGCCGCTGCCTCTACCCGATGCAATTCTTTCCTTATCTTTTCCCGTACCTTTTACATCATAAATTGTCGCTTCAAGACCCATTTCTTTGATTGATGAGGTGATTTCTTGAACATTTTGTGGCTTCACAATGACTGCGAGTCTTTTCATACCTTTCGAGTCCACACCTGGCTTTTCGGAATACGTCAGTTCGAATGGCAACGTTGCTTTGTCTCCAACCATAATGTTCTCAATATTCTCAAGCTAAAAAAGGATTGTGGTCGAGTCCATATCCAAATGTGCGGACTTAGTTGGTGGGCGTCTGGATCCTTCGTTAATAACTACCTTCCCCTATATCATAAATGCCTTCTGAAATTGATTCTTATTGTCTCTTTCTTTCGTAATGTTGATATGAAAAAGCTTAAAGACCAACGTGGGCCGAAAGGGAGTTGAACCCTCGACCTTTCGATTATCAGTCGAACGCTCCACCAAGCTGAGCTATCGGCCCTAAAATTGTTAATGTTAAAGATCGACGCTATTTAATCTATCCACAGGTGATAATCAATCATTCAAAGTCCCAAAAATCATTAGATAGGAGCATACTTTTGGCGACTACCATAAAGTAACCATCTAACTACGATCTAACATCTACTTATTTTTATCCTCGTTTTTACCTAACCGAATCCCGTCTGAAATTAAGTAACCACGCGGTCTTCCTGGTTTTGTAGAAATCATTTTCCTGATTCCTAACGCTGAACTTCTTTATCCTTCTATGTAGCTTAACCCAAAGGATTTCCGGGCAGAGATTAGCAGCCATCAATTTTTGCTCTGTTTGAATGAGGGGCGAGAGACTTTTATCCCCTTGGAAGCGATAATATTGTAAAATTCTGGGAGGGAATATACAAAGCCTATATGAGCACAATCAACACTCTCATCCAGCGAACAACGCAACTTATCATCCTTGAGAAATACCTCCGCGACTCTCTTTCTCTTATTGTCCTTAACCGTTATTCTATTCTGTTCGACGTCAATTTTTTCCATGAATGGAGCATGTCTAGAAAATGTTTCATACTTGGTCATTATTTCTTCCATCATGCTAGTAAGGTATCCAGAAAAACTTGTAATTCCTCTAAGCTCCAAATCCCTTCTGGTTTTTTCATAGGTACCAAAAAACCTGTTGTAAACATAGTCACTTACCGTAATAGATTTGAAGCCAGCTTTAGGCATCTTAACATTAAGGGTATCCCGATGATATAAGACTTGCTAGATAGGAATGTTAACTTCAAATGAAATAGAGATGGCAAAAATAGGTTTGGTTTTCTGTTGTTGGTTCACCTTTACCCTCGGTTACTACCCTCCCTTGACTTGTAGCCCATAAGTCGTCCGTCCATGAAGGCATTTCAGTTAGTGAAAATTCAAATTAAAACGCCGGCGGGCGACATTACTATGACGATCCCGATGCACAAATGGATTTCTATTGTCTAAGGGTATAGAACATTTTGTTATTATTCTCGTGTAGAAATCGCAGTTTTCGTTTGGATCACTAACATCATACACCAACCTAATTAGATATTCTGATTTCTAGAAAAACTATGTTAAAAACGCAGGCACTGCTTTGCTAATTGCTCAACTGCTATGTCATTGGATAAAAAAGTTAGTGAGCAGGGACTTAGTGCTAATCCTAAAGATAACCTGCGGTGTACGGAATGCAAGAGCGAGTTAATCATCTTTGATATGGTCTCCAATGAATTAGTGTGTAGTTCGTGCGGATGTGTCGCAAGTGATAAGTATTATAATAACGAGCCTAGTGGCACATACTCATCACAGTCCGAATTTCGAGATAGGTCAAGAACAGGAATGCCAGAATCCTTGGCAATACATCACAAAGGCCTCTCCACATTGATAGGGGTGGGAGATACTGATGCCAGGGGGAAAGCGTTGGAACCGGCACAAAAAGTCAAGATTCAGCGACTCCGCACTTGGAATAATAGGTCACAATTAAATGACTCCATTTCTAGAAATCTAGAGAAAGCTTTAAAGTTTCTAAATAATTTCGGTGACAAGCTATATTTGAGCCAAGCGGTTGTGGAGAGTGCTGCATATATATATAGAAAAGCTGCGATAAAAAAGCTCGCTAAAGGTAGATCCACTCTGGGGCTCGTGGGAGCGGCCCTGTACGCAGCTTGCAGAGAAACAGCTACCCCAAAAACCATAGCCGATATTGCAACCGTCTGCAATCTTTCTAGCAAGGATATCATGTCACATTATAAGTTGATACTTAGGGAACTCTCATTACAAATGCCAGTTTTGCATGGTCTGGACTATGTAACTCTCATTTCTAATAGACTGAATTTGAGCGAGAAGACAAAGAGAGAAGGGCTAAGGATATACTCTGAAGTACAACTAAATAGGATTTCGATAGGAAAGAATCCGCGAGCATTAGCGGGCGCGGTAATATACCTGGCCTCTCAATCATGCAACGAGTTTCTTAGACAGGTGGAAATATGCCAAGTCGCCGACATTTCTACCGTCTCATTAAGAAAGCGTTGCAAAGAGATCAAGTCTACTATAATGACATAGTCTAAATCCTTTTTACTCCTTTGGCAAGTGTTATGGCATCATTTAGAGAATCAAGATCGTGATGGGCCACTAAAAGATAAGAAGCCTGAAATTTTGGGTAAGGTTCTTTACAAGAGAATAATGTCATTACTGAGCCTCCGTGATCAATCCTATATCCTTGACAAGGCTCATGCCCTCTTACGATTACCTTCGTACCTGAAATTTCTAACCATCTCCTAGATATTTTAATTCCAAAATGTTTGCCTATCCCTCTCCTCGAATACTCCCAAGCCTCTTCGCTTCTGATGTCAGTACGCGGATCGTTCCATAAGATCTCTTCCATAATACTGTTGGACAAAAAAGTATGGTCTGCAGTACTAATTGCTTCTCTAAAATTATTGTCAAGGTTTTCAGTAGGTACTCCACCGTGGACCATAAAAAGAGCACCATCGATCATCGTAGCCAGAGTCAAGAGACTAAAAAAAGGCAGAATTTTACCATTATAGATCATCTTTCCCTTTTCGTAGCCATATCGTCTAACGACCTCGACTGGTAGGTCATGAGATGGAAACGGGAATTCAATAGGAGCCTCATGGTTCCCACGCATCAAAATAACAGAGTTTGGGAAGATCATTTTGAGACGGGTAACAATAAAAATTACCCCAACCGAATTTACACCTCTGTCAACGTAGTCGCCGAGGAATACTAACTTATTATCAGGATCTCCCAGAAAGGTTTCAAATTTTATCCCCGCAAGAATATTCCTAAGTGATGCTAAGTCACCATGTAGATCCCCAACTATTGCCAATTTTTTGGGTAATCCAAGCTCAACAAACGATTCCGTGACCTTACCCCCTAAAAGTCCTGTCTTGCGTTCCATAAGCATAACCTCTACCACCCTCTCCAATGACTGTACTAGATCTGAATACTGCACACCCTTAGAAGCATACTCCAAATCTTCGACACTCATTATGCGGTATCTGATTACCCTCGTTGAACTTAAATAACTTTAAGGAACGTTGTGCAGATCTGGTCACTTGGATCGAAGAAATGGCTTAATGTTATTTGTATTTACAGCCCACATAATTTCCTGGATAGGAGAGGGATAGGCATAAGAACTGGGTTAACGTCCCCAATTTATGTTCAAATATACACTATACGTAGATTGTATCTAATCTGTGTAGTTTTATATTATCAGAACATAGTCTAAATTTCCTTACAGGTTTGGTTGCTAACTGTTACCCTTTGAGAGATTTTAATTAAGGTTTGGCCCCTAGAGTTGGTCACAATACTTCGGATTCGGAAGTTGTCTTCTCTTCTCTATCGAGTCCGGTACCAGACTTTCCCCTTGGTAATTCCACCTTCCTATTTACACCTTCTAATTTTATTCTCCGAGATTTTCATTTCCTAAATTCTATTTTTTGAATCTGTCCGAATTAACAACTATTTTTTTCTTTGCTAAATAATATTTCTATCTAATATAGTATCACTCTTGTTAAATGCAAAGTCAGATAATACTACCGATCAATGAAGAACAGGAGCCGCTATGAGGTGATTGCCGCTATCCTCAAGTCTGCGGGAAGAGAAGAGACCCGTACTAAGATCATGTATAAAGCCATGCTTAGCAATGACCAATGCAAGATTTATCTTGAATCACTTTTGCATAGCGGTTTAATTCAGGTTACAAATGCCGGAAATAAGATGGTATATCGAATTACTCAGAAAGGGAGCAAATTTCTAACCTGTTATGACCAGATGAGACTTCTATTACCAATAGTCATAGAGGAAAATTTTGATGAAGGATATTACCGTTTAAATTCGAAAAGCTAGACCAATGGAATCAAGTTCATTAAGGGAAACCCAGAAGAGTGATCAACCTCCATCGCTAGAATGGGAGACATCGGGTATAGTGTTTTTAAAAAAAGACTTCCTTTAACCGCGCAAATCCTAAGAATTATGTCACATACCTCTGTAACGCAGATAGCAGTTTCGCTTTTCCTGGCTACAAAAATTGACAAGTCAACATTCCGCCTTGCAAAATTTTTGTAGTCAGTTTTTAGTCTGGAATTTATAACTTGAAACCTACTAAATGATAAAACACCAAGTACGAGTCTGTCAGTTCTACTCTGTTGTTGTTTAAGGACTTTCTTGTAAAAATAGCTAATTTCATTCATACTCCGACTTTTGTCAGTCCCAGAGACTAAGGGCTCGATCAGATCCTTGGCCTGCGATCCAACCAAGAAAAATCTTTCCGCGTGAGTTTTTGCTAATGCTAAATATGGTTTTAGATACGACTCTAAACTGTTGCGGTCGAAACTATCTGGGGGCTCGAAGAAAACGACATTCCCAGATTTAAGGTGGGTCCAAATGATTCTGAAAAGAAATACCATTGCAACATGCAGGTTAATATCAGTTTCAACCTCCACTAATGCTATTCCTTTCTTTGGGAAACCTCCACCCAAATTCAAATCCAGTTCTCTATAGCCGCTCTTGATTAACCCCTTTTCGTTTAGTGATGACGCCTGGCTATACTTTTTCTGATCCAGCTGAGAAAAACTAATTGAATCTATATTGGTTAGGAAGTCGTTGGGGTTATGATTTTGGAAGATTCGAAAATTTCCCTCATCTAATGTGAATAAATACGAGGGTTTGGAGATCTTTACCCCCCTGAGCTTTAAGAGTGAAATTTCTCGCAACCTTATGTCCTCGTAGGGTACCTGATCCAACTTTATGCATCCGTCAACTACGAAGTCGAGAGAGGTATCGGTCGGATCTTCATTTACAAATATTAGTTTAGCGCCTGCTCTTTCACGCCATGTCTGCAAGACACGTTCATTGTTAAGCCGTGCTTCTCTATCCATAAACGAGGCTACCGCATCCCAACTATCAATAATTATTAAAGGGGCTTTAACATCCATTAACTCGTTAGTGATTCTTTCGAAAAGGGACTCTGGTTCATCCAGCCGGGCATCCTCAAAATTTGAGGGAACACCGTTTTCGTATGATTTAGGTTTTTCTTCAGCTAGCCCTTCATTGAATTTTGAGATCCAAGGATATGACATTAATAATTGTTTGGGAGAAACCCTTGTGCATATATAGAAAAAATTATCCTTAATGTCTAAAGCTTTCAAAATCGTGAGAGAAAGTGTAGTTTTTCCCGTGCCAACAGCTCCTTTGATAATTAGAGAAAAGGTGTCCTTCTTCACAAACTGCATTAGCTCATCAGGTATTTTCGATCGATTAATCTTCTCTTGTGTAGTAATTCTTCTCATTTGCTCATCTAATTAGCATGGCTGGGCAGTAATAAGAGATTTGGATAGAAAATGAGGGAAAATTCTCAAGATATATTATAACTTCAAAGTCATTACAATGATCAGCAAACCAGAATCTCTTTATCGATACGACCCTCGTTTCTGCAAGTTTGGTATTTAATCCCAAAGCTCCAATTGTTCATTAATTCCAACGGCATCGAGTAGCCCCTCTGCATATCCGATACTGAGCACGGCGAGCTCAGGTTTACCTGTTTTCAAAAATCTTATTGCATCTTCGATATAGCATTCAGAATTCTCGACAATCTCGTACATTCTTTTTTTCTCTCTGGTAGGAGAATCATTCTCCAATAGTGTTCTTATCCTGCGCACCGCATCTTTCGCCTTTGGAACATATTTCTCCACCATACTAGCTGATTTGTTTTGAACATACAGCGTATTATCAGATGGACTATCTACGTTTCTTGTAAGTGTCTTCAATGCGTCAATCTCGGAAAAATGAAGAAATCCCGTTACAACTATAGTGTGCGGTCCTAGCCCATAATCTAAGCTGATCAAGGATCTAATTTTTCCGGAAAACATACTCTGGTTTGTTGTCCCAATCCGAGACACTACGACTGCGAATGTTTCCATGTGGCAAGCATGGCTCCCTTGTTGTAGTTCATATTCTATAAGTGAGCTAAAGGCTGCTCGGGGATCTAGAAAAAAGTTCTCTCCATTTCTATTATCAAATTCAGTTAGAATCATAGTGTGATTGCCTAGAATCAAGTTATCTAGGATCGTCCCATAGACGCTTACCACTGACTGGGGTTCTGATGTTATAGTAACGGTTCTTCCGAATTTGTAGACATGCAGCCCAGTCTCGCCCACAAGGGAACTTAGTCCTGATGCAGCATGTACTATCTTGACCTGTATCGAATCTTTTACGGCTCTTACGAGAAGTTCTACATGAGTAGTAGCGACTAGTGGATCTCCATATGTCAAAAGGGCAACCTCCTTATACTTTGCGTTTTCGAGAATTTCACGTCCATCTTCCAAGAACCATCTTTGTACGAATAAGACACTTTTTTTTTCATCTGGGTCTATTAGACTAGTTAGATTTCTTAATTCTGTTTCAGTTATTGAACTGGTATATCGTTCCACATATACGAGATCGCAATTATTAAGAATCTCTAAGGAGTTGAAACTTATGCCTCGTACACCGTGAATTCCTAACCCAATAACCCAAAACATACTAATTCTAAATAATTCAACTGATTATAATTCTTTGAATTACTTGGACCCTTGAAAACAGAATGTAGCAAATGTGTTCTATCAAATTTTGCGAATCATGAACCTTATTCTATCCGTTTCTTCTTGATGTTAACGGTTCACATGGGTATTTAGATCTACGAGCCCTCCATTTTATAATTTAGAATATACAGTATGCGGTATCATGGATTATTCAATATTATCTGCCAGCTTGACTGGGCAAACTTGCTTTGAGGCTGAATCAGTTATTTTCAATAAAATCTTAATCTAATTCTATCTACGTCGAGGTATACAATCCTGGACTTATGGATTTCCTAGCTTCTATTATCTTTGCGATTAGTTTAGGAGATCCATTTACTCAAATTTTTGCAAAGTATGTATCTTGCTAGAATACAGTGGAACAACTAACAATAGTTGTTTTGCTAAGATCTTGATTATTGAGTATTACCCTTGTTGGGCTTGTCACTGCGTAAATGATGAAGTCGAGAGGTGTGGAACAGTGAGGTATTGTATACTTCAATACTGGAAATATATTCTGCGATACTAATTCGTTCGTCTACAGTATGTGAGGAATGTGGATCACCTGGACCGTATGTTACCACGGGTATTCTAAACGCGTTCCCCAAGATGTTCATGTCGCCGGTTCCGGTCTTTCTGAGAAGAATCGGGTGTTTCTTGCAGACATCAATTATTGAAAGGGAGAGGGCTCGTACCAATGGTGAGGTGTGATGAGCTTCAAATGGCTCAGTCACATCTTCAATTCTGTATGTCGCCCTAACATTCTTTTTTATAGAAACCTCTTTGACGATTGATGCGACCAGATCCTGTATTTTTTTACTAGTGTTGGTAGTCGGTATTCTAATGTCGACTGTTATCTTACACTTTTGGGGAGTGACGTTATGACTTGACCCGCCTGAGATTTCAGTTAGGCTACAAGTGAACTTGCCTGATTTATCACCTCCAGAATCTAGCTTCCCTATTTCCAATTGAATTGCTTGCCAGAAATCATATACTTCCTCGATAGAATTCTTCGCAAGCCATGGGGCGCTGGCGTGTGCGCTTTTTCCGACGTCACAGGTAAGTCGAAAGGCAAATCTTCCCTTGTATGCTATGGTAATATTACCTATACCACTTGGTTCACCAAAAATTGCATAATCAATGGTGGGCTTATTTTTAACAAGTTCCTTTATCCCGGTAGCATTCCCCTCTTCGTCAACAACCCCTGCGAAAATTATAGTTCCTCTTTGCTTAGGGAATTCTGACGCCGCTAGTAACATCGCAATAAGAGAGCTCTTTGCATCTGATGCTCCACGACCATATAGGTAACCGTTTTCAATTCTAACAGGGATTCGACCTGGTACAGTATCCATATGTCCGCAAAGCAATATTACAGGACGTCCGCTTCCCTTCGTTGCGATTACGTTACCTACGTTATCAATATTGGCTTTTTCGAAGCCTAGCTCGTCTATCGATTTGTCCTTTAGTAGATTGGCCAAAGATGCTTCCGCCCTAGAAGGAGTATATTCCTTTAGGGCTCTATTCAACAATTCAATAGCATAAGCAGGCGAAACCAATTCTGTTTAAATATGTTTATGAATGCTTCTTATTTTTCTTGCTGACAAGCAAACTCTATAATCAGACCCGGAATGTCTACTCCGGTCACCTTGACTGTGTTCTTAAATTCAGTGGTATTGTTTACCTCATGTACGAGCAAACCTTCTTTGTCACTCTCCATAAGATCTACACCAACGACTTTTCCGCCGACAGCTTTAGAAGATCTTATGCATACGTCCTCCAGATCTTTCGTAATAGGGCAATTCTCAGCTCGACCTCCTAGTGCCATGTTTGTCTTCCACTCATCATTGCCGGCATATCGATAAATCGCTGCAGCGATTGAGTCGCCTACGACAATAGCTCTAATGTCCCTTGGCGGTCGATTCACAAATTCCTCCAAATAATATATATGGTAGAGTGGGAACATGTGTTGCCTATCTTCGATTACTGCCCGTGCGGCATACTTGTCCTTCAAAAGTGCAATAAGCCTACCCCAGCTTCCAATCGTTGGCTTAATAATAGCTGGATAGCCTAACCATTCCAAGCCTTCAAGAGCAGATTTTTCTGAAAACGCAGCAACGGACTTTGGTGTCTTAATGTCTTCCTTATGAAGTATCATGTGGCAGAACATCTTGTTGCCACATAATATGGCGGTGTTAAGAGGGTTGATTACTGATGCACCCAGGCCTTCAAAAGCTGCTGTCGAATGAATATTTTTGAAATAACTTACTGAACGTTGAATTACAGTTTTTTGCGCATAATAGGAATTCACCTGGTTCAAATCAACAAAGAAGTCTTTACAGTCAAGAAGCTGACAATCTGGGACTCCCTTTCTTTTTGCAGCTTCGTAGAGTGACTTTTCCTCCCATCGTATAGTATCGTAAAGGATAATGAGAGATTTAGAGGAAGACGGAGAGGTCACCTCCGTTCTATTGGCCCCAGTCTTCTCCGACAGTCTGGGCCGGTTTTAAAGTGAAACCTTGGTCTGATTTTGATAATTCATAGCTTGCTCCACAATCAGGACATGTTACAATTTCGCCCTCAACCGAATCATTCGGTACCTTAATTTCTGCTTCGCATTCTGTACATTTTGCCAGCTTTTTTACTCCCTCCTATCTATACCAGGAGAAGCATCATTAAGTATCTTTCTTTCGAGCCTATCGTCCAGATACAACTCTAGAACGTCACCCATACGTAGTTCCTTCATGCCCTTGGCAAGCGTTTCAGCCTCATGTCCATTGGTATCTAAGCCCAACAATGACAACAAATAGGCCGCGCCGTTCTTTCCTGCCAGCTCTCCAAAAACGATTTTTCTGCGATTTCCTACCATTTTCGGTTCTAGTATTTCGTATGCCGATGGGTTCCTTAGGATCGCAGCGAGATGTGTTCCGGCTTTATGCTTATATGCACTATCGCCTACGATCGGTTTGGATTCCGGTATTCCAAGATTGGTATACTGGGAAACAGTCTTTGAAAGATCCTTCAACATGTACAGTTTAAGGCGACTAGTTGATTTGTAAATTAGGGTCAGAACTACTGCCACTTCTGCAAGGGAGGGTATTCCGGTTCGTTCCCCAAACCCGTCTATGGTGGTATGGATCTGATTTGCCCCGGCTTCACATCCCGCTAAACCATTTGCCAACGCTAATCCGACGTCGTTATGACAGTGAACATCCAGCGAGGTTTTGGAGGTGTCTATAGCCTCATAGATCATCTTAACTAGATTATACATACCTCGTGGACGCATGACTCCAACTGTATCAGGGATGCTGATCCTTTCAATCCCCCGCGAATTCATTTCCCTACACATTTCTTTCAGAAACCCTGGCTCGGTTCTGCTTGCATCTTCCATAGTGAATCTGGCCTTTAGCCCGTGGGCTTTGATGTAATCTGCGACTTCAAGCGCCCTAATTTTGGCTTCTTCTCGAGTAATCTTTAATTTTGCGGATAGATGTATATCTGAAATTCCCATGTATGTTGCAATCCAAGTGGCTCCACAGCTCATTGCGATATCTACGTCGGACTTGATTGCACGTACGTGTGCAAGTATATCGGCTCCGAGTCCTTGTCGTATAATTGTCTTGGTTGATAATAGATGGTCTTCTGATATGACCGGACTTATTTCAATCTGATCTACACCAAATGAATCAAGCATCCATGCTATCTGTATCCTTTGTTTTGTTGTAAATGAAATTCCAGGATGTTGCTCTCCTTCGCGAAGTGTTGAATCAAGAATTGTAATTATTTTCTTGTCCCGATCCGATGAGTTGTACTGATGCGCATAATAATTAGCATCCTCTGATATCAGTGACATTCTTTTGTCATTTGAAACTCATTTCAGACCAGATATAAATCTTTTCGCATACCCTGTTCGAAATGGGTATGTTCACTCGCGAGTTCGATCCGAATATCGTCATTAAACTATAACCCCGATCTCAGGATTGATACATCGTCTTTAATACGATTACAGTGTTTGTATCTGAGACGCCGTCGATCCTGCGTACGTCATCTATGTATCTATTAATCTCAATCACAGATGATGCAGATATAATGGCAGCAATATCATACTGACCTGTAATTTCATAAATCACCACAACACCTTTCAAATTCATTAGTGCAGCAGAGACAATCGATGTATCTGCTGTAGATGATACCGAAATTAGCGTTATGGCACTCGTTCTGCCTGTACTATTCAGCTCTAATGTAAACCGCTTAATCGTATTGTTTTCAAGTAGATTTTTGACTCTTCTCCTAACGGCCGATTCCGATAGGCCAATTTGCTTGGCAATTTCAACGAAGGGTTTACGTGAATCAATTTGCAAAAGGCGAATTATCTTTTCATCAATTGAATTCAGATCATTAGACAACTCGTCGCTTCTCCTCTTCTGAAATGAGTTCATCCATAATTTCCAATGCCTCTGAGATCGTCTCTTTATCCATTACCAGCGGGGGGAGCAATCTAAGTATGTTCTTCCCAGAATACAACATCAATAAACCATGTCGCATCCCATCTAATAACAAATTTCTAACATCGAAACGCAATTCCAAGGCTAACATCATGCCCAACCCTCGAACGTCCCTTACGATTCTATGTTTCTCCTTTAACTTTAGCAGACCGGCCTTGAAATAACTACCGACTTCAGTAGCATTTTCAACTAAATTGTCATTATTTAGAGAATCAATAGTAGCCGTCCCTGCTGCACACGCAAGCGGATTCCCTCCAAAAGTCGACGAGTGCTCTCCGACTCTAAGAGCTTCAACGATCTCAGGTCTAGTCAATGTCAGACCAATGGGAACTCCGCCGGCTAGTCCCTTCGCTAGACACATTACATCGGGGGTAATTTTCCAATTTTCTCCTGCCCACATTTTGCCAGTACGTCCTAATCCGCTCTGTATTTCGTCGAAAATCAAAACAATCCCGCGCCTAGTACATACCTCTCTCATATTCTGGAGCAGTCCGTCTGGAGGAAGTATAATACCCGTCTCACCCTGAATGGGTTCTACAATCACTGCTCCAACATTGTCGTTTATAGAATCGTCAATTCTTGTTGTTGTATACGGAAGAAATTTGACATTATCTAAGAGAGGCATGAATGGTTTTCGATACTTTTCGTTGTAAGTAGCAGAAAGGGCGCCGAAAGTTTTTCCATGATACCCCCCGCTCATAGAAATAATTCCTGGTTTACCTGTAAAGCGTCGTGAGAATTTTAGGGCTGCTTCAACAGCCTCAGCCCCGCTATTACTGAAGAATATTTTACTTAGGCCTCTGGGGGCGATTGCTGCTATCCTCCGAATGAAATTTTCTCTGGCATCATTGTAAAATGACATATGACAAACGATGAGTTTTTCTGCCTGATTCTTGATAGCTTCCACTACCCTGGGATTGCAATGGCCTACAAGAGCTACACCATAACCTCCCATACAATCGATATATTCCTTGCCGGAGGTATCCCATACTCTTACCCCCTTTCCACGGTCTATTTTGATGGGAAATTTCTGATAAAGGGAAGTCGAAAGATGCTGATCTTCTGCGTTCATTTCTTGCTAATCACAGTACAATTGTTGTGCGCTAGTGCCGAAGATAGTGGGTCATCTACGTAGCCCGATCCAATAATGGCTTCGTTGACTCCCATATTAAGAGCTTCTGTACATGCAAATACCTTTTTTTCCATTCCGAATCCGATTCTGGGGATAATTGAACTTGCCTCATCTAAAGTCATATGGGTCACAAGATTGCCATCCAAAATTAAGCCTTTCACATTCGTCAAGAAGATCACCTTGGCGGCTCCAGTTCCTGCTGCTATGTAAGCTGCTGCTCTATCACCATCCACATTCAAGTATTCAAATTCCTCGCCAAGTGCGATCGGGGAGACCAGAGGAAGGTATCCGTTTCCTGCTAGTGTATTGAGTAAATCGGCATCAACCGCACCTATCCTCCCTGTGAACCCTCCCTCAATTGTCATTCTTCTACCCTTATCATTAAGTATAACTAACTTCTTTTTTCGGCTGGCTCTCAGTAGTCCACCGTCTACACCTGAAATCCCTACGGCCCTTACACCTTGTTGCAAAAACGCTTTCACAATTGTCTTGTTTATTTTTCCAGACATTACCATGGTATATATTTCAGCAGTCTCTCTGTCAGTAAACCTACTCTTAACCCCCCCTGGGGATACAACAAATTTCTGTTCCTTACCAAGTCTAACAGCCATTTCAGTTACCTCCTTTCCACCACCATGAACAAGTATCAATTTTTCGCTTGAAAGGACATTCTTGATATCTAAAATGGCGGAAGTGGTAAGACCATTTACTACACTTCCACCTATTTTGACAGTTATCATACTGGCGTCAGCGGGGTGTAATTCAATCCGTCCTTTTCATCAAATTGATACATTACATTCATATTCTGTATCGCAGAGCCAGCAGCACCTTTCATTAAGTTATCGGAGGCCGACAGAGCAACAATTCTCTTATTGTCATCGTCAATATCAAATCCAATGTCACAAAAATTCGATCCTACTACAAATTTCGGATCGGGAAACTTGTAAAGCCCCTTTTTGTCCCTTATGAATCTTATGAATGGTTCCCCCTTATAGGATGACCTAAAAATTTTCCATAAGTCAACCTCCGAAACAAGCTTCGTCATAAAAGTGTGATTTGTTGTAAGGATACCCCTTACAATATTAACCGCATGAGGGCTCATACTTATTTTGATCTCCTTTTTTGCGATTAACCTGAGTTCCTGTTCAATTTCACCTGTATGTCGATGTCGTGCTGGTTTGTATGGTCTTATGACACCATATCTCATCGCGTGATGTGTTCCAGCGTTTGATTTGGCACCTGCACCCGAAGATCCAATCTTGCTGTCAACCACAATGTGTTCGTTGTCTACAAGATTATTTTCGATTAGCGGTTTAATCGCCAGGAGGGAAGTAACGGCCATACAGCCCGGGCAAGATACTAGTTGAGAATTCTTGATATCATTCCTATGTAGCTCTGGAACTCCATACGCGGACTTCAGTAGTAACTCAGGATAAGGGTGTTCCCAGCCATACCATTTTACGTAATCTTTTGGGTTCTTCAACCGAAAGTCGGCAGATAAATCAATTATTCTCATGCCCCGTTCGTATAGTTCTTTTACAATCTTGTTCGCCTTGCCGTGGGGAACAGAAACAAAGACAAGGTCGCATGAATTTGTTAGCTTTTCTATGTCAAACGGAGAAAAAGTCAGCTCTATGAAACCTTTCAGGCTTGGGTGTACTCTATGCACGTATTCACCAGCCTTTTGTCTTGAAGTCACAGTCGTAACTTCAATCTTAGGATGAGAAACAAGCAAGCGCAATAGTTCACCGCCAACGTAGCCTGATGCCCCAACGACTCCGACTTTCATTTTATAGTTCCTTTTTCATTGTTGCGGCCACACTTTATGAATTTTATCGTGAGAGCTCTCCGCGCTAAGACTGTCGATAAAATGTATACTCCTAATTAATTCTGATAATCTTATGTTTATTTCTTTGCAATATTCAGTGCGTACTGGACTATGGAGTCAGCAATGTCAATCTCTGCAACAAGCTGTGCACCCTTAAATTCGACCGTGTTATTAACTTCGTTCACTAATAAACCTCTATTTGTATCTTCCATCAAATCCACTCCCAGTACGCCGCCCCCTACAGATCTTGCAGCCTTAAGAACAATATCTTCTAGTTCACGTGTAATAGTGGCTCTTTCAGCCTTTCCGCCCCTAGACACATTTGTTCTCCATTCGCTGTCTGAGGAATAGCGATAAATCGCAGTGGCAACACTATCACCAACTACAATACACCTTAAATCACGTGGGGGTCTATTGATCATTTCTTGAATGTAATAAATTCGGGATAGTGCGCTACCGTTTTCTTCCCTAGTTTCTAGAAGCATATTGGCAGTTTCTTCGTTTCTTATCGGAAAGACCCCTCTTCCCCATGATCCTACGACCGGCTTGAGAACAACAGGATACCCTATTTCATTCATTAAATTCCTCGCTCTTTCTGCGCTAAATGCAAAAGAGGTACTAGGCACTGGAATATTGTTTCTAGCAAGTTGCAGGGAAGTGACCAATTTATTTCCACAAATTTGACTCACGTTAAAATCATTTATTACCATAAATCCTAAAAATTCTAGGCACGCGGTAATGTACAATCCTCTGAAGTGACTAATGCTTCGCTGTAACACGATACCTCCGAAGCCAAGCTCATCTTTCTTGCTTGTCGTGGAGATTGTCATATTTTTGGCATCTATTAATTGGGTCCTTATGCCCCTTTTTATTGCCTTATCATAGAGAGTCTTCTCTTCAAAACGTAACTTGTCAAAAATTATGCAGATATCTACCATCTATTGGCCCCAATCTTCGCCAACTGATTCGGCGGGTTTCAATTCTATCTTCTCTCCCTCTTTGGAAGAAATTTCAAAATCTGCACCACAGTCGGGGCATGTTATAATTTCCCCGACTAAAGAATCATTTGGAACCTTAATTTCTGCACCGCAATCTTTACATTCTTTGTTCAAATTTGTTCTCGTCCAACAGTTTTCGAATCTGACCTAGTAGCTATTGCGTTTGCCATTACCGTCTGTAATCCCCATAACTCGACAAATCCCTTTGCCAGAGACTGGTCAAACGACGGCATACCGTAGCTCGTAGTATTATTCTTGTAAAGAGTGTACTCTGATTCTCTACCAATCACACGTAAACTTCCATTTTGCATTCTTAGCTTAACTTTTCCATTCACCCTTTTTTGTGTTTCATCTATAAACTTATCCAAGTCCCGTCTGAGCGGATCGTGCCACAGCCCCGAATATATTAGCCAGCTCCAGTATTCATCTACAGATGCCTTGAATCTAAGTTCCTGATTGGTCAGGACCATTTTTTCAAGATCCTTATGTGACTCGATTATAGCAATGGCTGCAGGAGCCTCGTATACTTCCCTAGACTTTATGCCAACTGTCCTATCTTCGATATGATCAATTATGCCGACTCCAAATGAGCCAACTACCTTAGTGAGATGCTCAATAAGATCAACAATTTTCAATCTTTTGCCATCTACAGCCACTGGGATGCCGTTCTCGAATTCCAATTCAATTTGACCAATTCTATCATTATCTAGCTTCACAAGACTGAAGGCATCTATGGGAGGCTCACAAAATGAATTTTCTAGGTTTCCGCCTTCAATGGAACGGCCCCAGATATTTTGATCGATGCTATACTTTTTTGCCTCCTCTGAAACTGGGATTTTTTGATCCTTCGCAAATTTTATCTCAAGGTCGCGTGTTAAATTCATGTCCCTAATTGGGGCAATAATTCTAAGATCCGGATCATTGGCCCGTATCGAGATATCAAACCGTACCT
>Ga0075419_10000710_pt1 | contig 21159 bp, 10 predicted proteins | sample SoiMetdeltSBSDD3_FD_76900 | JGI IMG/M metagenome (GOLD analysis project Ga0075419, IMG submission 76900) | Bulk soil microbial communities from a Populus tree surrounding site in Tennessee, USA - Soil MetaG P. deltoides SBSDD3 | ecosystem: Environmental > Terrestrial > Soil > Tree plantation... | reverse complement strand
CTGGCGCGCGACATCGACCCGGCGCATCCGCGCCTCGCGTTCCTCGACACGCAGATGGCGCGCGAGCGTGAGCGCATCAAGCTGAGCCAGGCCGCCGAAGTGGGCGCCCGCGTCAAGGTGCTGGTCAACCAGGCGAACGACCGCATGCAGAACGGCCGCCTCATCGCGCCGGCGAACGGCAACGCGCGCGACTCACTGGCGGAAGCGCGCAAGCTCGACGCTACCGACCCGAATGTCGTGCAGGCGTCCCGTGACTTCGCCGCGCTCGCGACCGAGGAAGCTCGCAAGTCGCTGGCCGCTGGCAACCTCGCAGAAGCGCAGACCTACGTGAACGTGTCGCGCCAGATGGGCTCGGGCAGCGCGGCTCTCGCCGCTGTCGAGCGTCAGCTTGGCGACGCGACCAAGGCAGCCACTGCGGCGGCGACACCGGCGCGTCGTGCAACGCCGTCGACTTCCGCGAGCGATCCGCTGGTCGCCGACATCCGTCAGCGTCTCGGCGAAGGCAAGCTGATCGATCCGGCCGGCGACAGCGCACGCGACCTGCTGGTCAACCTGCGCAACACTGCGCCGACGCGTCCGGAAGTCGAAGAGCTTTCGCGCCAACTCACGGCGCGCCTGCTGGAGTCCGGCAAGGGTGCGACGGCCGCCAAGGCGTTCCCGCGCGCCGAGCAGCTCATCGGTGCTGCCCGCGACGTCGGCGCCCGCTACAACGAACCTGCCATCGCGCAGGCCGAGAAAGATCTCGCCGCCGCGCGCGAGGCGAATGCGCTGGCGACGAACATCGTCTCGGCGAACTCCCTGAAGCGCACGCGCACGGTGCAGCCGGTGTATCCGGAATCGGCACGCAAGCGCGGCGTCGAAGGCTGGGTCGAGCTGGCGTTCACCGTGTTGCCGAACGGCACGGTCGACGACGTCGAGGTGCGCAACGCGAGCCCGGCCAACGTGTTCGATGACGCGGCGGTCCGCGCGATCCGCGGCTGGCGCTTCGAGCCGGTGGAGCGCAACGGCGAGCGCGTCGCGCAGCGCGCGATGGTGCGATTGAGGTTCGCCCAGAGCCCGAACCAATAGCTTCGACTAGTCAGGGTCGACGTTTCTTTTCACTCAGAGGCCCGCCGCTGGCAAGCGCGCGGGCCTTTGTTTTGGTGCCGAATGACGGATGATGACTGCCATGTCCTCACGTCCGTTTCTCGTCTGGGATCTTCCCACCCGCCTGACGCACTGGCTGTTCGTCGGTTGCGTTGCCTTCTCCTGGTGGAGCGCCGAGGAGCGGCTCATGGACTGGCACCGTTACAGCGGCTACACGATGCTCGGCCTGCTCGTGTTTCGGGTCTATTGGGGAATCGCCGGCAGCTCGACGGCGCGCTTCACTGACTTCGTCCGCGGTCCGCGCGCTGTGCTCGATTACTTCAAGCTCCCGCGCGAGCAACGCGTGCGCGTCGTCGGTCACACGCCGCTCGGCGGCTGGAGTGTCGTCGTGCTGTTGCTCGCGATGCTGGTGCAGGTGACGCTCGGCCTGTTCGCGACGGACATCGACGGGCTCGAGTCCGGGCCGTTATCGCATCTCGTCAGCTTCGACGGCGGCCGCACGTTCGCCGAGGCGCACGAGCTGTCGTTCGATGTGCTGATCGTGCTGATCGCCGTGCATGTCGTGGCGGTCGTGTTCTACCTGCTCTACGACCGCAACAACCTCACGGGCCCGATGTTGAACGGACGCAAGCACGGCGGCGGCGAGTCTTCCGAAATGCGGCGGGCGCCGCTATGGCGACTTTGGACGGGCGTGGCCTTCGCCACGCTCGTCGTGTGGATGGTCGTGAAGGGATAACTTGGGTTAAGCGCGTGTACCGCACGCTACCGGGGCACGAGCGTGAGCCGCGGCGTGCGGCGCCGTTCCTGCCGACGGTCACGATGAAAACCGGTCTCCGGACTGTAGGCCAGCTCGCTGAAACGCTTCTCCAGCTCCGCCGCGTGCTGCGGATCGGGCGTGACGCGCGGACGCACGATGGATGATTGCGGATCCCTGAGTTTGAACAGCATCGGAAGTACCTCCCGTGGACGCTTCGCCGTCATCCATACGCTCGAAGACGCGCGATAGATCCGCCGACGCTGGGTGTCGGTGATCTGTAACCGTTATGTCGGTGAACGGAGGGAACCGCCGGCTATTTCCAGACGTTGGCGTGCTCTTTGAAATCCGGCCGCTGCGGACGCACGACGCAGAACCGCTGCCCGGTCGGCGCCTGCATCACGCACCAGGTCTCGACCGAGGCGACGCGTTTCGCGCCGAGCGCTTCGAGCCGGCGCACTTCCGCAGCGATGTCGTCGGTCTCGATGTCGAGATGCACGCGGCTTTCGTGCTCGACTATCTGGACTTCGATGTTCAGGCCGTCGCTGGTCATGAGCTTCCGGTACTTCGGACTGGACTGCTCTGCCTCCGGCTGCAACGGCAAGCCGAGCGCGGCGCCCCAGAACGTTGCGGCCTGCTCCAGATCATCGGTGCGACAGTCCACGATGAATCCGGCGAGACGGCTGCGATGCATGGGAACCTCGGGGATTGGCGTCAGGCGTTGGGATTCACGCCGCGACGGGCGCTGTTCATGGCGGCGAGAATGTCGCGCACGTCGGCGCGCGCAAAAATATTCGCCGTGTCCTGCGTGACCTTGCGCTGCCAGTTCGCATGCTCCGTGTCCGTGCCCGGCACGTTGACCGGATCGCCCATGCCGATCATGTCCTCGACCTGGATCATCGCGATGTTGGCGCGCGACAGGCCGAGATATGCATGCACCGCGCGCGACAGCGCGGGCGAATACGCCGGCAGCGGCTGGTCCGGAGACCAGCGCCACAGGTTTTCGGCGACAAGTGCGAGCAACAACTCGCGTCGCTCCGCTGCACGCGTCGCGTGCGCCTGCGCTTTGAACTCGGCGCTCGGATACAGGTCGAGCCGGTCGCGCAGCGTGAGATCGCCCTCCTCCCACCAGCCGCGCAGCGTCGGCAGATCGTGCGTCGTGACGACGGCCAGCGCAGTCGGCACATACTCGTCCGGTGGCTTGAACGTGCCGTTCGTCTCCTGCTCGAACAGCAGCACTTTGTAGTGATAGGCGCGGTAGTGCTCCATCGCGACCGTCATCGCTTCCGGCACCGTGCCGAGGTCCTCGCCGATCACCAGGCATTCATCGCGCTCGCTCTCCAGCGCCATGATCGCGATCAGATCTTCGAGCGGATAGTGCACGTACGTGCCGTCTTTCGAGAGCAAGCCGCGCGGCACCCACCACAAGCGATACAGCGACATCACGTGATCCAGCCGCAGCGCTGCGAAGTACCGCATGTTGTTGCGGATCAGCCCGATGAACGGCTGATACTGCTGCAAGCGCAACTCGTTCGGATCCTGCGGCGGGATGCCCCAGTCCTGGCCTTTCAGCGCAAGTGCATCGGGCGGCGCGCCGACGGAGGCGCCCTGGCGATACAGGTGACGGTTCGACCACGTCTCGGAGCCGGCTGAATTGGCGCCCACGGCGACGTCGCCGTACAGGCCGATCGTCATGCCGAGCTCGCGTGCAGTCGTCTGCGCTTCACGCAACTGTTCGGCGGCGAGCCACTGCAGGTAGAGGAAGTACTCGACGTCCTGCACGCGCTCGCGGGCGAAGCGATTGACGATGATCGACGTCGGATCGCGATAGTCCTCGGGCCAGCTCGGCCAGCCCCAGTACTGCGGACCTTGCAGCCGCAGATGTGCGTCGAGCGCGTCGTAGACCGCATGCAGTCGCAGCGGTTCGCCTTGTGACTCGATGAAGCTGCGAAACGCCTGGCAGCGCTCGCTGTTACGGTCCAGATGATTGCGACGGAAGCTCGCGTACAGCAGCTTCAGCACTTCGAACTTCGCGGCGGCGACGCCGACGTAGTCGACGTTGGTCGTTTCGCGCAAGCGGCGCAGTGCCGCCTGAAAATCCTCGGTGGCAACGAGCTCGCGCGCCTCGTCGCACTCCGCGAAGTCGGGCACGTCCTCGACGCAGACGTACAGCACGTTCAGGAACTGGCGATTGGACGGACTGTACGGGCTGATGTGCGCCGGATTCGCCGGCATCAGCGCGTGCAACGGATTCAGGCCGACGATGCCGCAGCCGAGCGGCGCCGCGTGAGCAATCAGCTCGCGCAAGTCGCGAAAATCGCCCATGCCCCAGTTCCGTGGCGAGCGCAGTGCGTAGAGCTGCGCAGCGATGCCCCACACGCGCGCCCCGGCCGCGATCGCCGACGGCTCGAAACATTGCGCCGGTGCCACGACCAGGCGGAGCTCACCGCTGAGCCCGGTGTCCAGTGCGATCGTCGCTGTGTGATAGCCGAGCGGCAGGTCCGGCAGGCTCAGCGCATAGCGCCGATAGGCACGATCGTCCGCGCTGCCTTCTTCCAGCACCTTGAGCTTGTCGAGCCGCGCGGCGCCTCTGCGCCGCGTGCCGTCCTCGACTTTGATGCGCCACTCGAGCCAGGTCGCATCGAGCTCCAGTGGCACCGAGACCGGTACGACGAGCTTCTGGCCGATTTCGACCACGGCAACCGGCGGCAACAGCCGCGTCCAGCGCACGGTCTCGTGCTGATGGATAGCCGCGGCGGCAGCCTGCTCATCGCCGGCATCGACGCCGATCGCTGCGAGGATCGCCGCCTGCGATTGCAACGAAACCTCGCGCGGCTGCGCGCGATAGTCGACGTACGCGTTCGCGACGCCGTAGAGCCTGGCAAGTTCCTGGACCGCGTTCATTCCCGGTCAAGTCTGCATCGAGAAGCTGCGCACGCTCAACGGCGCGTCGCCGTCCGCTAGCAGCACGCAGGAGTGAAACGAAACGGCACAGGTTTCGCCGGCGGCCAGTCGCTTGCCGAAGTCGCTGGAACGCCAACGGGCCGTGTCGAACACCACCTGCCAGACCGCGTTGGTCTTCGGCGCCGGCAGGCGGAAATCCACGGGCGTGTCGCCGGTGTTGCATAGAAACAGGAGATGCCCGTTCGGGGTTCCATGCGGATCGGCGAACGCATGGCCAATCAGCACGCCAAGCGCACGCGCGTTTTCGTCATGCCAGTCGCCCGCGTTCATCTCGTGCCCGAGCGGATGGCGCCAGCTCACGTCCTTGTGCTCGCGATCCACCTGGCGCGCGCCTTTCAGGAACGTGTCGCGACGCAGACCGGGTGCGTGCTTGCGCAACGTGAGCAATTGCCGGACGAACGCCGTGAGCTAGACGCGGCGTTTCGCGAGATCCCAGTCGACCCAGCTCATCGCGTTGTCCTGGCAATACGCGTTGTTGTTGCCGAGTTGGGTGCGACCGAACTCGTCGCCCGCCTGCAGCATCGGCACCCCCTGCGAGACCACCAGTGTCGCGAGCATGTTGCGAACCTGGCGCTCGCGCAGCTCCACGATCGCGGGATCTTCGGTCGGGCCTTCGACGCCGCAGTTCCAGCTCAGGTTGTGATTGTGACCGTCACGGCTGTCTTCGAGATTCGCCTCGTTGTGCTTGTCGTTGTACGCAGTCGCATCGTACAGCGTGAAGCCATCGTGGCACGCGGCGTAGTTGATGCTCGCGGTCGGCCGCCGGCCGGTCGCGCGGAACAGGTCGCTGGAGCCGGCGAAGCGCTCGGCGAAGTTGCCGAGAATGCCGGGATTGCCGCGCCAGAAGCTGCGCAGCGTGTCGCGATAGAGATCGTTCCACTCGGACCAGCCGGCCGGGAAGCGGCTGAGCTGGTAGCCCTCGGGGCCGATGTCCCACGGCTCCGCGATCAGCTTCACGTAACGCAGCGAGGGCTCCGCGGCGACGGCTTTGAAGAACGACGCGTCGGTACGGAAGCGGCCGCTGTCGCGACCGAGGATCGGCGCGAGATCGAAGCGGAAGCCATCGACGTGCATCTCTTCGACCCAGTAGCGCATGCAGTCGATGACCAGGTCGCGCGTCGCATTGTGGCCGATCGCGAGCGTGTTGCCGGTGCCGGCGCGATTGACGTATTGCGCGAGAGCCTTCGGTTCCAGCCAGTAGTACATCGCATTGTCGAGGCCGCGCAGGCTGAGCGTCGGACCGGTCTCGTTGCCCTCGGCAGTGTGATTGAACACGACGTCGAGCAGCACTTCGATGCCGGCGGTGTGCAGCGCCTTGACCATCGTCTTGAACTCCCCGACCGCATCGTCGAGCGCGTACTGCGGCTCCGGCGCGAACCACGCCAGCGGGTTGTAGCCCCAATAGTTCACGAGCCCCTTGTCGGCCACGAACTTCTCGGAGATGAACGCCTGCACCGGCAGCAGCTCGACGGCCGTCACGCCGAGCTGTTTCAAATGCGCGATGACTTCGGGGCGCGCGAGCCCGAGGTACGTGCCGCGCTCGCGCTCCGGAACGAGCGGATGCAGCTTGGTGAAGCCCTTCACGTGCAGCTCATAGATGATCGTGTCGCGCCAGGGGACGGAGGGCGCGATGTCGTCGCCCCAATCGAATGCGCTGTCGATAACGCGCGCCTTGTAGTTATAAGGAGCACTGTCCGCCGGATCGGGCCGATCGCTCTCGCCGTGCCCGAGCAGTGCTGGATTCCACTCGAACTTGCCCGCCAGCGCGCGCGCATACGGATCGAGCAGCAGCTTGTTGCCGTTGTACCGCAGGCCGTGCGGCGGATCGTAAGGCCCGTGTGCGCGTAGCCCGTAGATGAGGCCGGGCACACCGTGCGGCGTCGGCAGAAAGCCGTGCCAGACGTTGTCGCTGCGCTCGGGCAGTGCGAGCCGGCGAATTTCGTGCTGGCCGCTTGCATCGAAAATGCACACTTCGACGCTGGTGGCACCACTGGAGTGCACGGCAAAGTTCACGCCCTCGCCGGTCCACGTGGCGCCAAGGGGTTCGGGAGAGCCAGGCAGCATTGCTGCGGCGCTGAAGTCGGAGGGCAGTGCGTTCATCGGGAGGCGAATGGTGACAAATCAGGAGCAATCCGTGTAGGCCGGATTGTCACAGGCGTTCGAAGATCACCATCGCGAGCGGCGGGAGTGTGACAGCGATGCGCGCGGGCAGGTCGCGCCAGCCTTCCTCACGTGCGTCGATCTCGCCCTGCTGCGAGTAGCCCGAGCCCCCGAATGCCGGCGAATCGCTGTCGAGGAGCTTGCGATAGCGTCCTCCCTGCGGCACGCCGAGCACGTAGTTGTCGCGCGGCACCGGCGTGAGATTGAAGGCGATGACGAGCTGCGTGCCGTCCTCGCCCGGCAAGCGCTGTCGCAGGAATGCGAACACGCTCTCGGCGGCATTGTCCGGGTCGAGCCAGCGGAATCCGTCCCACGCGTGCTCGCTCGCATGCAGCTCGGGATAACTGCGATACAGCCGATTGAGCGCACGATTCCATGCCAGGAGCTGCTGGTGATGCGGATGCGCGAGCGCCGCCCACGCCAGGTCCTCGTAGTCGCGCCACTCGTGCCATTGGCCGAACTCGCCGCCCATGAACATCAGCTTCTTGCCGGGGTGCGCGATCTGGTAGCCGACGAGCAGCCGGTAGTTGGCCAGCTTGCGCCATTCGTCGCCCTGCATCTTGTCGAGCAGCGAGCGCTTGCCATGCACGACTTCGTCGTGCGACAGCGGCAGGATGAAATGCTCCGAGAACGCGTACACGAACGAGAACGTGATCAGGTTGTGATGCTCGCGGCGGTACAGCGAGTCGAGCGACATGTAGCGCAGCGTGTCGTTCATCCAGCCCATGTTCCACTTGAAGTGGAAGCCGAGCCCGCCGAGGTGCACCGGCCGCGTCACGCCGGGGTAGGCCGTGGATTCCTCCGCCATCGTCACCACGCCCGGGAAATAGTGGCCGATCGTCCAGTTGAGCTGCTTCAGGAACTCGATCGCCTCGAGGTTCTCGCGGCCGCCGTAGCGGTTCGGCGTCCATTCGCCGTGCTTGCGGCCGTAGTCGAGGTACAGCATCGAGGCGACCGCATCGACCCGCAGGCCGTCGATGTGATAGTCCTCGATCCAGAACAGCGCATTCGCGACCAGGAAGTTGCGCACCTCGTGGCGGCCGTAGTTGAAGATCTTCGTGCCCCACTCCATGTGCTCGCCGCGGCGCGGATCGGAATGCTCGTACAGGTGCGTGCCGTCGAACTCCGCCAGGCCGTGCGCATCTTTCGGAAAGTGCGCGGGCACCCAATCCATGAACACGCCGATGCCGGCTTGATGCATCCGGTCGACGAAGCGTTTGAAGTCGTGCGGCGTGCCGTGGCGCGCCGTCGGCGCGAAGTGGCCGAGCACCTGGTAGCCCCACGAACCGTCGAACGGATGCTCGGCGACGCCAACCAGTTCGACGTGCGTGTAGCCGAGGTCGTGCAGGTACGGAATCAGCTGATCGGCAATCTCGTCCCAGGTCAGAAACGCCGGCTTGCGATGCCACGAGCGACGCCATGAGCCGGGATGCAGCTCGTAGATATTGATCGGCGCGCGCAGCGGATCCCAGGCCCCGCGTCGCCCCAGCCACTCGGCGTCGTTCCAGTGATAGCCGCCGATGTCGGCGACGATCGACGCATTGTCCGGCCGGAGCTGCATCTGGAACGCGTACGGATCGGCCTTGAGCTGCACGTGGCCGTGCGCGTTGTCGATCTCGAATTTGTAGAGTGTGCCCGGGCCGACGTTCGCCACGAACGTCTCCCAGACGCCCGAGCTGCCGCGCCGCTGCATGAGGTGGCTGCGGCCATTCCAGTGATTGAAGTCGCCGACGACGCTGATGCGCCGCGCGTTCGGCGCCCACACCGCGAAGCGCGTGCCGCGCACGCCGTCGCGCACTGCGGCCTGCGCGCCTAACTTCCGGTGAATGTGATGGTGGTTGCCTTCACCGAAGAGATGCAAGTCGAAGTCGGTGAGGTCGGACATGAGAAGCGGTTAGCGGTTGGCGGTTGGCGGTTAGTGCAGACGCTTCTACAAGACTGGCTTGATCCCCCAGATGTTATCAGCGTATTCGCGCACGCTGCGGTCCGACGAGAAGGGTCCCATGCTCAAAGCGTTCATCACGGACTTGCGGGTCCACTCGTCCGGGTTGGTGAACAGCGCATCGACGCGCTGCTGCGCGGCTGCGTAGGCGTCGAAATCCGCCAGCACCAGGAAATGTTCCCCGTCGGCCGTGAGCCTGTCGGTCACGACCTTCGAGTCGAAGATGTTTTGCGGCGTGAAGTGGCCCGATTCGATCAGGTCGATCGCGCGCTTCAGCTCCGGGTTGCCGGCAAGCACTGCGGCCGGTGAGTAGCCCTGCGCGCGCTTCGCGACGACCTCTTCGGTGGTCAGGCCGAAGATGAAGATGTTCTCCTCGCCGACCGCGTCGCGGATCTCGATGTTCGCGCCGTCGAGCGTGCCTATCGTCAGCGCACCGTTCAGCGCCAGCTTCATGTTGCCGGTGCCGGAGGCTTCCATCCCGGCCGTGGAAATCTGCTCCGACAGGTCCGCCGCCGGCATGATCTCCTGCGCCAGCGACACGTCGTAGTCCGGCAGGAAACACACCTTCAGCTTGTCGCCAACGCGCGCATCGCTGTTGATCACGCGCGCGACGTTGTTGATGAGCTTGATGACGGCTTTCGCCATGTGATAACCGGGCGCGGCCTTGCCCGCGAACATCACGACGCGCGGCACGATTGGCGCGCTCGGATTGTCGAGGATGCGCTGGTAGCGCACGACGACGTGCAACAGGCTCAGCAGCTGGCGCTTGTACTCGTGGATGCGTTTGACCTGGACGTCGAACATCGCATCGATCGTCACGTCGACGCCGAGCAACTGGTGGATCGTGTTCGCGAGCCGTTCCTTGTTGGCGCGCTTCACCGCGCGGAAGCGCTGGCGGAAGTCGGGGTCGTCGACCGCCCACTTCAGGCGCTCGAGATCTTCCAGATCGTTCTCCCACGCCGAGCCGAGCTTCTCGGTGAGCAGCGCCGCGAGACCCGGATTCGCCTGCTTCAGCCAGCGCCGCACGGCAATGCCGTTCGTGACGTTGGTGAAGCGCTCCGGCCACAGGTCGGCGAAGTCGTGGAAGATCGTCTCGCGCATCAGCCGCGAGTGCAGCTTGGCCACGCCGTTCACGCGATGCGAGCCGACCACGGAGAGGTACGCCATGCGCACGCGCCGATCGCCTTCCTCGTGGACCAGCGACATGCGTCGCCGCCGGTCGAGATCGTTCGGATAGCGAGCGCTGACGATCTCGAGGAAGTCGCGGTTGATCTGGTAGACGATCTGCAGGTGGCGCGGCAGCAAGCGCTCGAAAAACGCGATCGGCCAGGTTTCCAGCGCCTCCGGCAGCAGCGTGTGGTTCGTGTAGCTGCAGGTCTCGCACGTGATCTTCCAAGCCGTCGCCCATGGCAGGTCGTAGACGTCCACGAGCAGCCGCATCATCTCGACGACCGTCAGGGCCGGATGCGTGTCGTTGAGCTGGATCGCGATTGCCTGGGACAGATCCTTGAGCTGGCGCCGCTCGGAAAGGTGCTGCGCCAGCATGTCCTGCAGCGAAGCGCTGACGAAGAAGTACTGCTGCTTGAAGCGCAGCTCCTTGCCCTGCGGCGTCGAGTCGTCCGGATAGAGCACGCGCGACAGATTCTTCGCCTCGATCTGGTCGGCGACGGCAGCAGCATAGTTACCGGCGTTGAACGCCTCGACCTTGAACGGTGTGATGCCGCGCCCGGACCACAGTCGCAGGTGATTCACGGTCGGGCTGCGATTGCCGGGGATCAGCAGGTCGTAGGCGACTGCCCAGACGTCCTGTGTGTCGACCCACTCGTAGCGGATGCGACCCTGATCGTCGCGCGTGGCGTGGCAGCGGCCGCCGAAACGCACGCGGTAGCGCACGCCGCCGTCGCCACGCTCCCAGTAGTTGTGCACACCGAGCCAGGAGCTCGCGACTTCGCGCTGCGCGCCGTCTTCGCCGATGACCTGCGTGAAGATGCCGTAGTCGTAACGAATGCCGTAGCCGGTCGCTGCATAGCCAAGCGTCGCGAGGGAATCGAGGAAGCACGCGGCGAGACGACCGAGGCCGCCGTTGCCGAGCCCGGGATCTTCTTCTTCGGCGGCGATGCGATCCAGATCATGACCGAACGACTCGACAGTCTCGCGCACTTCCTCGAGCAAGCCGTCCTCGAACGAGGACAGCGCATTGATGAGGCTGCGCCCGAGCAGGAATTCCATCGAGAGATAGCAGACGCGCTTGACGCGCGCGCGCTTGACGCGAGTGCCGGTCGCGATCCAGCGCTCGGCGAGCTCCTCGCGGATCGCGAGAGTCAACGCATCGTAGATGTCGCGCCGCGTGGCGCCGGTGACCGGCTTACCGAGTGAGCGCTCCAGTCGATCGACGATCGCGTCGCGTACGGCGCCGGGGCGCAGCGCTGTCGCGGCATGCACAGCGGAGGTTTGCGACTTCATGACAGCGATGCACGTCGGGTTGCAACCCGACCTACATCGTCACCTTCTCCTCGACGATCCGCCACGAGCCGCTCTCGCGCACCAGCACGAGCTGCTTGCGCAGTGCATTCGTGCCGAAACGCTGCACGAACGACACGACGCGGCGGTCGGCGCCATCCGGCTCGACCTTCAGCTCCTGCACCATCGAGTCCGGCACCGGGCCGGTCGCGACCTGCTCGCGTCGCTGCTCCAGCCAGGCCTTCGCACCGGCCGAGTCTGTCGGCGCCACGAACTGCGTCGAATACAGCGCGACTACGGCGTCCTCCTCGCGATTCGCCCAGGCCTGGGCCCAGCTCGCGACGACTTCCTCCGGCGAACGAGCGACCGTGCCGGTCGAGCGGAAGTAGGACGGGGGCGCATCGAGGCAGGACGTGCGACCCGACTTGTTCGCAGTCTTCGCCTCCGGGATGGCCAGCGCCTCGGAGCGGTTCGGCTGCGACATGCCGTCGGGAACGCGCAGCGGCGTATTGGTCCGCGCACTCAGGTACGGCTCGTCAGGATCGACGCACTTCGTATCCGAACCGCCACCGCAGGCCGCGAGAACTGGGACTGCCAGGACAAAAAGCCATCTCAACGTACGCATGGAGCTACCGTAACCCATTTCCGCACCGACCGCTAACGGCCAACCGCTGACCGCTACCCTCTGACCGCCACGGCTCTGCCACAGTTCAACCCTTCTTAGGCACAATCCGCGCCCAAAATAGCGCCGTGCGGGCGGCGAACGAGAGGCATGCATGGGTGCGGCAGGCGAGCGGATTCGGAGCGGGTTGCGGGCGGCGTTCGGGCAGATTTCGTGGCAGCCGCCGCAGTGGGTCGCCAGGACTGCGTCATTCGTGCACGACCGTGGTGCAGCGACGGCGAGCGCTGCACGGGGGAATCCGCGACGTGCGGCCCTCATCGGTGCAAGCGCGCTCGTTCTCGTCATCGCCGCTGTGCTGCTGTGGCGCTGGTACGAAAGCCAGCCTCGTCCCGTCGAAGTTACGTTCGCCGTGACCGCGCCGCCGGTGACTTGTTACGCCTGCGATCCGCCGCGCCCGCCGAATCCGCTGCTCGTGCGCTTCGACTCCGCGACCGCGCCGCTCGATCGCGCCGGTCACGCCGTCGAGCCGGAGCAGGCCGGCATTTCGATGAGCCCGCAGCTCGCCGGTCAATGGCGCTGGGACGATGACAAGGTCCTCCGCTTTCAGCCGGCGAGCGACTGGCCCGTCGGACAGAAGTTCGCAGTCTCGCTGTCGCGCAAGACGTTCGCCGCCGCGCACGTGCGCTTGCGCGATTACAGCTTCGAGTTCGATGCGCCGGCCTTCGTGGCCAAAGTCGCGACGACGGAGTTCTACCAGGACCCGGTCGTCGCCGCGAACAAGAAGGCGGTCGTGAACATCTCGTTCACGCATCCGGTCGACCCGGAAAGTTTCGAGCGCCGCGTGCGGCTCGCAATGTTCGAGCGCGTCAACGACAAGATCGAGAAGGAGCTGACCGCGCCGACGTTCACCGTTACCTACGACAAGCTGAAGCTGAACGCGTACGTGCACTCCAACCAGATCGAAGTGCCGGCGAAGGCCGGTCGCCTGCACATCGCAATCGCGCCCGGCGTGCATGCGGCGCGCGGCGGCAACGAGACGCGTGAAGAGCTCGCGACCGACGTCGACGTGCCGGGTCTCAACAGCCTGAAGATTGCGGATGTCGCACTCGACATCGTGCGCGACGAGCGCAACGAGCCCGACCAGGTGCTGCTGGTCACGACGTCGTTCTCGGTGCTGGAGCGCGAGCTGCCGGCGAAGGTGCACGCCTGGCTGCTGCCGCTGCGTCATCCCGATGCGAAGCTGCAGCAGTCGTTCGAACAGCACAGCCGCGGCAGGCCGTTCCAGTGGGACGCCAGCAACCTGCGGCCGGAGGTGCTGCGCACCGACACGCAATTGCAGCTCACGCAAATTCCCGGCGAGCGCGAGCACTACGAACTGCACAGCCTGCGCTACGAAGCCGATCCCGGTCGCTACGTGTACGTGAAGGTCGACGCGGGGCTGCGCTCGTTCGGCGGCTACCAGCTCGGCGAGAGTGTCGAGCGCATCATTCGCGTGCCGGAATTTCCGCGCGAGCTGAGCATCATGCACCAGGGCTCGCTGCTGTCGATGTCCGGCGAGAAGACCCTGAGCCTGTTCGCGCGCAACGTGCGCAAGATCCGGGTCGAGGTGAATCGGCTGCTGCCGCGACAGTTGCAGCATCTCGTCACGCAGTCGAACGGCGAATTCGCGAAACCGATGTTCTCGAACTGGTCGTTCGACGCGACCAACGTCGCCGAGCGCTTCGTGCGCGTGCTGGAGCTGCCGCCCGCGCCTCCCGGCAAAGCGCAGTATGAGGCGGTCGATCTCGGCGAGTTCCTCGACAACGACGGCGGCGACCGACGCGGCATCTTCCTGGTCCGCGCGCAGGCGTGGGACGGCGATGAAGCCTCCGCGCGCGACTTCGGCACGAACTGGAACAACGTCGGTCAGCTCACCGACGCGCGTCTGCTCGTCGTGACCGATCTCGGACTGGTCGCGAAGCGTGCAGTCGACAGCGCGCACGACGTGTTCGTGCAGTCGATCGCGACTGGTGCGCCGGTCGCGGGCGCGACGGTGGAGATCATCGGTCGCAACGGACTGGCCGCGCTCAGCGAGACGACGGACAGCGACGGCCACGTACGCTTCCCGGATCTCAAGAGCTTCAAGAACGAGCGGGCGCCGGTGCTGTATCTCGCGCGACGCAGCGGCGACAGCTCTTTCCTGCCGTTCGACGGCCGCGACCGCTGGCTGGATTTCTCGCGCTTCGAAGTCGGCGGCGTGGAGAGCAACGCCGACCGCGCAGCACTCGCCGCGTATCTGTTCTCCGACCGCGGCATCTATCGGCCCAGCGAGCAGATCCGCGCGGCTGCGATCGTCCGCAACCAGGATTGGAGCAGCAACCTCGACCGCCTGCCCCTGCGCCTGGAAGTCACCGACCCGCGCGGCATCGTCGTGCGGCGCGAGACGTACCTCCCCGGCGCGGCGGGCTTCGGCGAAATCCTGCACGCGACGAAGGAGAGCTCGCCGACCGGCACGTACACGCTGTCGCTGTCGATCGTGCGCAGCCAGTACGACTCGGATCTGATCGGCTCGACGACCGTGCAAGTGCGCGATTTCCAGCCCGATCGGCTGCGCATGAAGGCCGGCTTCTCGACCGAGTCGCTCGACGGCTGGGTCGCGCCGGAGGCGCTCGAAGGTTACGTGCATCTCGAAAACCTGTTCGGGACGCCGGCGGAGAATCGCCGCGTCACCGCACAGCTCACGCTCAATCCGAGCATTCCCTCTTTCCGCGCGTTCCCGGACTACACGTTCTACGACCCGCAGTTCGCACGCGAGGGTTACACGGAGCAGCTCGCCGAGACGACCACCAACGCGCAAGGCGACGCCAAGCTCACGCTCAATCTGCAGCGCTTCGCGCGCGCGACGTATCGCATGCACATCGTCGCGCAGGGTTTCGAAGCTGATGGCGGTCGCGGCGTCACAGCCGAGGCGGCGCAGCTCGTATCGAGCATGCCGTTCCTGATCGGCTACAAGGCGGACGGCGATCTGCAGTTCCTGCCGCGCGGTGGAGATCGCAAGGTGCACCTGATCGCGATCAATCCGCAGGCGCGTGCCGCAGCCGTCGAGAAGCTGGTGCTCGCACGCCTGGAGACGCGCTTCGTCTCCGTGCTCATGCGCCAGCAGAACGGCACATACAAATATGAGTCGCGACGCAAGGAGACGACGCTGTCGGAGCAGCCGCTGGCGATCGCCACGAACGGTTTCGATCTGTCGCTCGCGACCGATGCGCCGGGTAACTTCGCCTACGAAGTGCGTGATGCACAGGGTGAGCGCCTGGCGCGCTTCGACTACCAGGTCGCTGGCGAAGGCAATGTCACGCGTGCGCTGGAGAAGAATGCCGAGCTGGAGCTGGTGCTGTCGAAGCGCGACTACGCGCCCGGCGAGGAAATCGAGCTCTCGATCCGCGCGCCGTACGCCGGCGCGGGCCTGATCACGATCGAGCGCGAGCGCGTCTATGCGTGGCACTGGTTCAAGACCACGACGACGAGCTCGGTGCAGCGCGTCCGGCTGCCGGACGGGCTCGAAGGCAACGCCTACGTCACCGTGACGTTCGTGCGCGACGCCGGATCGTCCGAGATCTACACCAGCCCGCTGTCATACGGCGTACAACCGTTCTCGATCGACGTCGACGCACGCCGCAACCAGGTTACGGTGGAGTCGCCTCAGCTCGCGAAGCCGGGCGCTGAAGTCACGTTCCGCTACAGCTCCACGCGGCCGTCGCGCCTGGTGCTGTTCGCGGTGGACGAAGGCATCCTGCAGGTCGCGAGCTATCGCACGCCCGATCCGCTCGGCCACTTCTTCGCGAAGCGCGCGCTCGAAGTCTCGACGCTGCAGATCCTCGACCTGATCCTGCCGGAGTTCCGCCAGCTCGGCCTCGCGGCCGCGCCTGGCGGCGATGCGGAAGGCCTGCTCGGCAAGCATCTCAATCCGTTCCGTCGCAAGGGCGAGAAGCCGGTCGCGTACTGGTCGGGCATCGTCGAGGCGGACGCGACGCCGCGCGAGCTGAAGTACGCGGTGCCCGACTATTTCAACGGCACGCTCCGTGTGATGGCTGTGGCCGTGTCGAACGATCGCATCGGCGTGTACGACGGCCGCACGATCGTGCGCGGCGATTTCGTACTGTCGCCGAACGCACCGACGACGGTGACACCGGGCGACGAATTCGACGTAAGCGTCGGCGTATCGAACAACGTTGCGGGCTCCGGTGAGAACGCTGCAGTCGCGGTGACGTTGCAGACCGACCCGGCCCTCGAAGTCGTCGGCGACCGCACGCAGCAGGCAACGATCGCCGAAGGCCACGAAGGATCGGTGCGCTTCCGCGTGCGGACGCGCGATGAGCTTGGCCCCGCGAACCTCACGTTCAGCGCGCAGAGCGGTGACGCCAGCGCGAAGCGCCGCATCGACCTGAGCGTCCGACCGGCGACGTCGTACATGACGCAGATCAGGGCGGGCATGCTGCCGCGCGGCCAGCGCGAGATCGCCATCGATCGCTCGCTGTATCCGCACTTTCGCAAGCTCGAAGCCGGCGCCTCGATGCTGCCGCTGCAGTTTGCGCACGGGTTCGTCAGCTACCTCGGGCGCTATCCGTACGCATGCACCGAGCAGATCGTGAGCCAGGCAATGCCAGCGATTCTGCTGAAGGCGCGGCCCGAGTTCGGCTACGTGCGCACCGAGCCGGGGGCTGACATCGCCGGGCTCGTGAGCGAGTTGCGTGCACGCCAGAGCGACGCAGGTGCGTACAAGCTGTGGCCGGGCAGCGAGCAGGTCGTCGAGTTCGTTGCGCTGTACGCGCAGCATTTCCTGATCGAAGCGGCGGAGCGCGACGAGCCCGTGCCCGGCGACCTGATCGGCAGCGGCAACGTTTTCCTGCGGAACATCGCTGCACGTGACGGCAACAATCTGGCGGACGAGCGGCAGACCGCGTATGCGATCTACCTGCTGACGCGGCAAGGGCAGCGGATGTCGACCGAGATCGCCGCGGCTCGCAAGCGGCTGGAAGAGCGCTATCGCGGCCAGTGGGAACAGGACCTCACGGCCGCCTGGCTGGCGGGCTCGCTCGATCTCATGCGCCAGGATCGCGACGCGGGTCAGTTGATCGGCCGCACGAAGTTCGGCCTCGGCACCACGAGCGACATGTACAACGATCCGATGACGCGCGACGCGTTGCTGCTGTTCGTGATCGCCAGGCACTTCCCGGAACGTCTGCAGGACATACCGAAGGAAACGCTGACGACACTGGCGCAGCGAGTGAACGACAGCTACTACCATTCGCTGTCGGCCGGCACGACGTTGCTGGCGCTCGACGCCTACGCGAGCGCGACTCAGGGCGCCGCGCGCAATCTCGCGCTGGCTGAAGTGCTGAAGGACAAACGTGTCCAAGCGCTGCAGCTCGCCGAAGTCACGTTCCCGAAGGCTGCATTCAGCGAGCAGGCGGCGGCGCTGCGCTTCACGAACAACTCCGAGCTGAACGCGTACTACACGATCGAGCAGTCGGGCTTCGACCGCAAACCGCCGACGGAAGCGATCCGCCAGGGCTTCGAGGTACTGCGCGAGTACACGGACGCAAGCGGCAAGCCGCTGACGAGCATCACGATGGGTCAGCAGGTCGATGTGCATCTGAAGTTCCGCAGCATCGCGCGCGACTATGTTTCGAGCCTCGCGCTGGTCGATCTGCTGCCGGGTGGGTTCGAGCTGGTCGTGCCATCGCAGGAAGCGCAAACGCCCTTCCTGGAAGCGAGCACTGAAGCGAACGACGGCGAGGAATACGACGAGGGCGCCGCAGGCTGGACGTGCCAGGTGTGCGTCGGCACGACCAGGGCGTCGCTCCAGTACGCAGACATGCGCGAGGACCGCGTGGTGTTCTACGTCGACGCGGCCAAGGACATGTCGGAAATCGTCTACCGCATCAAGGCGACCAACGTGGGCAACTACGTCGTGCCGCCTGCCTACGGCGAGGCGATGTACGACCGCAGCGTCGTGGGCCGCTCGCCAGCCGGAAAGCTCGTGGTGTCGCGGCCGTGAAAATCGTAGCCGCGCTGCTCGCCGTCCTGGTCGCAGTGACTGCGGTCGTGATCGGCGTTCGGTTCGCGCCGCGCGAACCGTTGGTGGCACGCATTCCATCGTCGACGGCAGTCTTCGACGAACAGGGCCGGTTGTTGCGACTGACGCTCGCGAGCGATCAGCAATACCGGCTGTGGACGCCGCTGGACCAGGTCCCGGAGGAATTCGTCGACGCGTTGTTGATGCACGAGGACCGGCACTTCTATCGGCACGCCGGGTTCAATCCGGCGGCGCTCGTGCGCGCCGCACTGTCGAGCTACTCGGGCGGGCCGCGGATCGGCGGCTCGACGATTACGATGCAGCTCGCGCGACTGATGTACGGCCTGAACACCCGCAGCGTCGGCGGCAAGCTGCAGCAGATCGCTCGCGCGATTCAGCTAGAGATGTGCTACTCCAAGCGCGAGCTGCTGGAAGCGCACGTCAACTTGATGCCGTACGGCGGCAACATCCAGGGCGTCGGTGCCGCGAGCCTCATCTACTTCGACAAGCCCGCCGCGCGGCTCGACATCGCCGAATCGCTGGCGTTGGTGCTGATCCCGCAATCGCCCGCGCGCCGCGCGCCGTCCGGTCGTGAAGGCGATGAGCTGCGCGAGGCGCGCCAACGCTTGTTCGCGCGCTGGACCGAAGCACATCCGCAGGCAGCGGATGCGGCACAGCACGTCGCGATGCGGTTGCAGTTCGGATCGCTGCGCGATCTGCCGTTCGGCGCGCCGCATTTCACGGACTACGTGTTGCAGAGAGCCGAAGGGCATGCGGTTCGCACTACGCTCGACTCGCGCCTGCAATCTCTCACCGAGCGCGTGATCGCGAACTACATCCGCGAGCGCAGCAGCACCGGCATTCACAACGCCACTGCCCTGCTCGTCGACTATCGCGACATGTCCGTACGCGCGATGGTCGGCTCCGCCGATTTCAACTCTGCCGCGATCGACGGCCAGGTGAACGGCACACTCGCGAAGCGCTCGCCCGGCTCGACACTCAAGCCTTTCATCTATGCGCTCGCGATCGACCAGGGCCTGATCCATCCGCTCACCGTGCTCAAGGATGCGCCGACCTCCTTCGGTCCCTACAGCCCCGAGAATTTCGACGGCCGCTTCGTCGGCCCGATCACCGCGACCGATGCACTCACGCGCTCGCGCAACGTTCCCGCCGTGGCGCTCTCCGCACAGCTCACGCAACCGAGCCTTTACGAGTTCCTCAAAGTCGCCGGCGTCTCGCAGCTCGCGAGCGAGCGACATTACGGCCTCGCGCTCACACTGGGCGGCGGCGAAGTGACCTCCGAAGAAATCGCGACGCTGTACGCGATGCTCGCGAATCGCGGCCGACTCGCACCGCTGCACTATCTCGCCGGCGAGAGCCAAGAAACCGGCTCGCGCCTGCTCTCCGAAGAAGCGAGCTTCATGACGCTCGACATGCTCCGAACAGCGCCGCGTCCCGACGACGCATTCACTCAGCGTCGCAGCAGCGTGCCGGTTGCATGGAAGACCGGTACGTCGTGGGGCTTCCGCGATGCGTGGACCGCGGGCGTATTCGGCCCGTACGTGCTCGTCGTGTGGGTCGGCAACTTCGACGGCTCCGGCAATCCTGCATTCGTCGGCGTTCAGGCAGCCGCACCGTTGTTCTTCCGCCTCGTCGATGCGATCGGCGCCAACAGAAAGCTGGTCGAGCCCGCTTATCGCCAGCCGCCGCGACTGGAACGCGTCGATGTCTGCAGCGCTTCGGGAGATCTGCCGAACGCAGAGTGCCCGCAGACTGTGAGCACCTGGTACATCCCGGGCGTTTCGCCGATTCGCGTGAGCCAGGTACATCGACGCGTGTGGATCGACGCGCGCACCGGCGACCAGGCCTGCCCGCCGTACGACCCGCAATACACGCGCTCGGAAGTGTTCGAGTTCTGGCCGACCGAGCTGCTGCAATTGTTCGCGCAAGCCGGCATGCCGCGTCGTCGTCCGCCCCCGGCAGCGGATTGCCTGCGCGACCTGCCGGGCGGCACGCCGCCGCACATCACATCGCCGGTCACTGCCGCGACTTACACGATCCGCGCCGGGCGCATCGGTGATGAGACAGTACCGCTCGCCGCCAACGCCGACAGCGAGGTGCGCCGCCTGCATTGGTTCGTCGATGAGAGCTACGTCGGAACGAGCGCGCCTGGAATTGCGCTGGCATGGAACCCGCGCGGGTCGGGGCATTACATCGTCCGCACGGTGGATGATCGTGGGCGCGCCGATAGCAGACCGTTGGACGTGGCGCTCGTGAGATGAAGAGTCAGGCTGAAGCCTGACCCACATGCAGCTTGGGCTTGGCCTGACTCCTCTCTTGTGGGTCAGGCTTTAGCCTGACTTCTTGATACAGTGCGGGCTGCATGCCCCATGAATCCAAACTCATCGCACTGATCGCCGTCGGCTTCGTCCTCGCCCTCGCCTTTGGATTCCTCGCCGCCCGCGTGCGCCTGCCGCCGCTCGTCGGATATCTGGTCGCCGGCATCGCGATAGGTCCGTTCACACCGGGCTTCGTCGCGGATGCCGACCTCGCCTCCGAGCTGGCGGAGATCGGCGTCATCCTGCTGATGTTCGGCGTCGGCCTGCATTTCTCGATTTCGACGCTCATGCGGGTGCGCGCCATCGCGCTGCCCGGCGCCGTGGCGCAGATCGCCGTCGCCACCGCAATCGGCGCAGGGCTCGCACGCTGGTGGGGCTGGAGCCTGTCCGCGGGGCTCGTGTTCGGCCTCGCTCTCTCGGTCGCCAGCACGGTCGTTCTGCTGCGAGCGCTCGAACAACGCAACGAGCTCGATACTGAGAACGGCCACATCGCAGTCGGCTGGCTCATCGTCGAGGACCTCGCAACGGTCCTGGCACTGGTGTTCCTGCCTGCGCTGGCGACCGATGGGTCTGCAGATACGCGCTCGCTGCTGACGGGACTCGGGATGACGACGCTCAAGGTGGCGATATTCGTCGCGGTGATGCTCGTCGGCGGGCGACGCATCGTGCCGTGGATCCTGCAGCACGTCGCACGCGCCGGATCGCGCGAGCTTTTCACGCTCGCCGTACTCGCGATCGCGCTCGGCATCGCGTACGGATCCGCGCATTTGTTTG
>Ga0075419_10000709_pt1 | contig 21167 bp, 21 predicted proteins | sample SoiMetdeltSBSDD3_FD_76900 | JGI IMG/M metagenome (GOLD analysis project Ga0075419, IMG submission 76900) | Bulk soil microbial communities from a Populus tree surrounding site in Tennessee, USA - Soil MetaG P. deltoides SBSDD3 | ecosystem: Environmental > Terrestrial > Soil > Tree plantation... | reverse complement strand
GCCGGACCCGATACCTCGAGTGCTGCTTGTTGGCGGCAGCGAAGTCGAACATCTGGCCCATGCAAGACTGCTGAAAGATTCCCGGAGTGCATTCGCCATTTCGGCAGTCAATACGGTCAATGACGCACTGCATTCCATCCGAGCGCGGCCGTACGATGTCATCGTCCTGGATATCGACGCGCGCGAGGCGAACGTCCCGAGGGCGATCAGCGAGCTCGCGCTGGCCGCACCCGAAGCCGGCATCGTGCTCCTCGCGAGCCTAGAGGATCCTTCGATCGCGACCGTGGCTTGTGAGCTCGGCGCACAGGATTACTTGGTCAAGGCGGCACTGAATCAAGCCGTGCTCTTACGTGCCGTGCGCTGCGCGATCGGCCGCAAGCGGCATGAAGCGCGTTTGACCGAGTGGGCCTATACCGATGCCGTCACGGGACTGGCGAATCGGCGGCTATTTAGCGACCGGCTGAGTCATGCGTTGGTGCGCGCCGCCCGTGACGACCGAGACACCGCGTTGCTATATATCGACTTGGACCGGTTCAAGGCCATCAATGACAGCCTTGGGCACGAGGCCGGGGACCAGGTGCTGCGCAGCGTGGCGAAGCTGCTGCGCGGGGCGGTACGTCAGACCGATACCGTAGCGCGCCTTGGGGGAGACGAGTTCGCAATTCTGCTTGAATACTTGGACGCCTACAGCCGGGTGGACGTTGTCGCCAGGAAAGTCCTCACCGCCCTGGATGCCGGATTCACTGTCGAAGGCTCAGCCGTCAAGGTAACGGCGAGCATAGGCATCGGGTTATTCCCAATTCACGCAATCGGTGCGCAGGCCCTGCTGCGCTGCGCGGACTACGCGATGTTTCTCGCCAAGCAAGCCGGAGGCAACCGCTTTCGTCTGGCCCGCATGCGCGGGGAGTAGTAACTCTCCATTCGAACATTTCGCCGGCCGTAGGTGCTGCATATCCTTTCGCGCGCATGCCGACAACGCGCGCACCTGCGCGCTCGCCGCCGCAATGAACCAGACCCCGTTCGAGCGCCGCACGAACGGGAGTGGCCGAAGTGCTGTGGACGTCCTTAGCTGCTAGCGCCCGGCGATCTTCGTCCCCGCGCCGGTCGGCGGCGTAAGCAAAGCCGCCTCACTCGCCACATCCTTGCCTAGCACGAGACGCACGTCGATGTGGCTCGCGAGGTCTTGGTGAAGTGTGACTTGCACGGGATGCTGAAGTTTCGAGGCCAGCGCTGTGGCCGCGGCGGCGTAGCCCTCACGGTACTGCACTTCTGTAGTGGGCTGGCTGAACGGACGCTGGTTCGTCAGCCGCGCTGTGCGCACACCGGCCGCGCTGAGCCGCCCAGCCACGCGCTTGGCGAGACCCAAGACGCCATTGCCGTTCGCGATTTCCAGCTTGAAGCCCGATGGCGTTGTAGTGCCTGCGCGCGGCTCCTTAATTGGGGGCAGGGGCACCGCTTCGATCTTCTCGACTTTGCGCGCCTTTGGCGGCATCCGAAGCTCAAAAATCTGAGGTGTGACTTCAACCAAGCTCGTGCCCGTCTGCGGCATCGTCACGGGTTGCAGCGCGAAGTTGGTGTTTGGAGAGGAGATCGGCTGGGGCTCGCTTTTCGCAGGCTGTCCGCGGGCAACCCGCAGGTTCTCCGCCGACTTCGCATGAGCAGGCTCCAAGCGCTGTGCTTCTTCAAGCGCCTTGACCGCCTGTTCGGTCTGCCCGCTAAGCAGGTATGCGTACCCAAGGTTATTGTGCAGGTGCGCGGCGTTCGGCGCGAGCACGATGGCCGCCTGGAACTCCCGAATCGCCTCGTCATAGCGCTGCTGCGCCGCGAGGCTCGTGCCAAGTGCGGTATAGCCCTGCACCATAAGTGGATCCCGCCTGATTGCCTCACGGTAAGCATTGATCGCCAAGTCGTACCTGGCCTGGCCTTCGTAGTAGCGGCCCAGTCGGTACATGCCTTCGGCGGTGAGGCCGTCCTGCACGCTAAGAACTGGTTGGACCGCCGGCGGCGGCCCTTCGTTTCGAACCGAACTGGCGCAGCCGCTCATAGCAAGTGCGCCGATGACGTAAACAGCAATCCGATTGAGCTTAGGCATGATAAGTCCCCCCTATCGCGTTATTGATTCGGTACATCTGAATGAAAGCTGTCGGCGCGGAAAAGACCCACGACCGAAAGTCCAAAAGGGAAAAACCAGCTCCCGATCAGACGTGCCTCAAGAGAAAAAGCTCTATAGAGCAACCCATTGAGCAAGGACCCGGGTAGAGCCGAGTCGTCGATGGGATCGAGGTTCAGCAACTTCTCAGCCATACGCCGGATGAGCGCAAGCGGGAAAAGCACGCTGTTGTAGTAGCCGGCGCGTGCGGGCTGCAGTCCTGCCGCCTTCGCGACCGTCCGAAGCTGATGCGCCGTGTAACGCCGATAGTGGTGGTGCTGCGCGTCGTGCGACGAATACAGCCACTGATATGCCGGCACAGTGATGACCAAGACACCCCGCGGGGCAAGCCGCTCGCGCAAAACAGAGAGCGCCTCCCGGTCGTGCTCTACGTGCTCGAGAACGTCAAACAGGCAGATCAGGTCGAATTTGCGATCCGCGTAGGGAAGCTGATCGGGCAGCGAGCCCGGAGCGACTTCGATCTTCATGGCAGCGCCTACATGGGCGCGGGCAAACGGATCAAGCTCGACGGCGCTCACCAAGCCGAACTTCTGCAACATCGCGATGTTCGCTCCGGTGCCACATCCGACCTCGAGAATCCTGCTCTCGGCTGGCAACCGCAGGCTTTCCAACAAGTGATGCAGGATGAGTCGCCGACCAGCAAACCACCAATGCACCTGCTGGGTTGCGGCCATACGCTCGTAGATCACGCGATCCATCGGCCGCCTATCAGCCGGTTTCCGGGTAGCAAGGTGCTCCCGCGCCGGTTTTGCGGAAGGTCCAAACGCTATGAACGCCGAAAGTCACTATCGGGACGACCAAGACAACTACGCCGATACTCACCAAGTAATGAATCCCAAGCGCTTCAAGCCCGCTCGATATCGCCACCACAAGCGCCAACCCGACCAGCGAGACGGTTAGGAAGCGCCAATACTGGACAGATGTTGGTGGTCGTTGAAACACGTACGAGCTCTGGGAAAAATATGAGAACAGGTTGGCAACAACAAAAGCGATCGCGTTGCCTAAAGCGACCGGCAGCATGTGCGTGCCAATCAGGTACGTGGCAATCGCTACGTGCACCGCAGTGGCACCCAAGCCGATACAGAGAAACAGACCGAACTCGCGGCGCACCAGGCTCTTCATTGAGTAATGGCCTCGACCTCGCGCGTCGTAGCCTCGCGCCAGGACGCCTTTGAAGCCTCATACGACTCGCGCACGATGTAGATCGGACGCTGCTTGGCCTCGCTGTAGACGCGTCCAAGATACTCGCCAAGGACACCCAGCCCGATCAGCTGAACTCCGCCAAGGAACAAGGTGGCTGCCAGCAGCGAGGCGTAGCCGGGCACGTCGACCCCGTGGATCACCGTGCGCATCACGATGAACCCGGCATAGATGAAGGCGAGTGATGCAACGGCGACCCCAAGGTACGTCCAAATGCGCAATGGCGCCGTGCTGAACGAGGTGACGCCTTCGATTGCGAAGTTCCAGAGCTTCCATCCACTAAAGCGCGATTTGCCGACACAGCGCGGGTCGCGCACGTATTCGATAATGGTCGAGCGGAATCCGACCCACGCGAAAATGCCCTTCATGAAGCGCCGCCGCTCGGGGAGTTGCTTTATGGCGTCCACGACCTTGCGATCCATCAGCCGGAAATCACCGACGTTCTCCGGTATCGGCGGATCCGAGATAGCGTTGTGTACTTTGTAAAACAGCAAAGCCGTGAGTCGCTTCGCCCAGCTGTCAGCGCGACGGTCGGCCCGTCTAGCCAGCACCACTTCGAATCCCCGCTTCCATTGCTGGACGAGCCTGGCAATCAGCTCCGGACTATCCTGCAGGTCGGCGTCTATCGGGATTACGGCATCACCGCGCGCCGCATCAATCCCCGCAGTTAATGCCGCCTCCTTGCCGAAGTTGCGGGACAGGTCAATAACGCGGATATGCGGATGCAGAGCGCGCATCGTCAGCAGCGCTTCCAGTGTCCCGTCGCGGCTACCGTCATTGATGCAGATGAGCTCGTACGGTTCGCAAAGGCGCTCCATCACAGGAATGAGGCGAGAAAAGAACGCGGCGATGGCGCGCTCTTCGTTGTAGAAGGGACAGACGATGGAAATCATGTGCGGCCCTCCGCCTGGGCGGCGTTCCTACCGCCGCCCTGGGGTTCTTGATTTCCTTCGGATACTGAAGGCCCCGTTAGCTCAGACGTTCTCACATGAAGCACAACGTCGGGGTCGCTGTAGACCCGTCGCCAGTCCGCCAGCTGGTCTAGGACCTCAACTGCCGGAGAACCGGGTCGCAGCAAGGTCCATTGAATATCATGCTGTTTTATCAGCTGCCTGAAACCGCCGCCCTCACCGTTCAGATTCAGCGATTGGACATAGGTACGCAGGAAACTGTCGCCGAAAAGATCGGCTCTGCCGTCAATGAAGGTGGGTATGCCGGAAAAAATAAGATAACCGCCGAACTCGTAGCTGTTGAGACCGCGGCCGGGCATGCCGCTCGCCTGCAATGCGGTTAATGCGCCTTGTGGGGCGAATTTCGCCGGCGGGCGCAAGGTATCGGAACGGATCGCTGCCCAGCTCGCCACAACGAGGACTAGGCTGGCCAACACAACGCCGGCGACGGAAGGCGGAGGGTTAAGGCGCCGAAACCACGCATCGACGGCCGAGGTTTCGATATTTTTCACGCTTGCGCTCAGCCATTGCTCGCTGATGGGTCTCGCAAGAATCAGAGGTGCCAAGAGGGCGAGCAAATCGCCATGCCGCACATGCTTGAGTGCAAGATGCAACAGGCCGAGCAGAAGAGCTATGCGCAGCAAGGACAGCCGCAGCCCGCGCGTAAAGACGGCGGCCGCCACGACAAACAAGCATATCTCGAGCGGCTGCAGCGTTTGGAAGTTCGGCGATTGCCATTCGTTGATCACGGAAAGCGCAAAACTCATGTCGTTCACCGTGAAGGGAAAAAGCAGCCCTGCCGCGCCGAATGGTGTTATCACGGCAGCGCCGACAGAGGCGACCAAAAATACGCTCCATCGGATAGCGACCTCCCGTCTGCGTCCCGTTGCGGAAATAGTGGCCCCGACACCCACGGCTGCGGCGAGCAGTAAGCCGAATACAAAGCTGCCATGGATGTTGGCCCAGATAGTGATGGCAGGAAGCAGGCCAAGGCTCGGCGGACGATCTTCATCGTGAGCATTCATCAGCCCGATGCTCCAGGCCACGAGCAATGGCATCATCAGGACGTGCGGCCGGGCAAGCAAGTGGGGGGCGAGCAGCAGATATGTCAGGGCAATCGCACCCAACACATAAATCGGTTCAACAAAACGCAAAAGGTACCGCGACAGTAGGGCTAGCGCAGCCGCGAAAGCGGCACTGGCACAGATTACTATGGCGGCCCACCCACCTTTAGCGTAGGCGATTGCAAACAGCAATTCGCCGAGCCATTCGTGCGGGTGCCACGGTGCTCCCTTCATCGTGTGCGAGAAATGGTCAACCTGTGGGATCGCACCGTTGGCGAGAATCCATTGTCCGACCTTGAGATGCCAATAGGTATCCGGGTCGTGTAACAGTCGCGGCTGTTGAATAAGGAACGCGAATATCGCGACGCCGATTAACAGCGGCCATGAAAAGCGCACTGCCAGGAAAGGTGCGGGACTGGTGAAGGTCTCGGTGCGGTACATTCTCACGCCCTCCGGTGATCGCAATCAACCTGACATCGATGGCAGCAGGATGCGGTATATCTGGATAAACGCTGGCCCGAGCAGGACGAGCATCAACGCGGGAAAGATGCAGAAAGCCAGCGGGAAGAGCAGCTTCAGCGGAATCTTCGCCGCCTTCTCTTCTGCGCGCAGCTGCCGCTTGGTGCGCAATTCGTCCGAAAACACACGCAGCGAATCACCAATGCTCGTGCCGAAGCGATCTGCTTGTATCAGCATGCTGGCGAACGTATTGACTTCTTCCACGCCAGTTCTCAGCGCTAGATTGCGCAGCGCTTTCTCGCGCGAGCTGCCGGCACGTAACTCGAGGGTGAGGAGATGCAGCTCCTCTGCGAGAGCTTCGCTCCTGAGACGCATTTCATCGGTGACCTTCACTAGCGCGGCATCTAGTCCAAGTCCGGCCTCCACGCAGACCATCAGGAGGTCGGCGGCATCCGGAAAACTCTCAAACACTTCTCGTTGACGAACGAATTCAAGCCGCGCCAGCACGAAGTTCGGCAGGTAATACCCCACAGTGCCGGAGCCCAGGAGCATGAACAGCATGCCGCTCATCCCGAAGTTGGCGCCACCGAGGGTGAGGTAGAGATACGTGATCACGGGGAGCAACAGCGCAAGAACGGTCTTCGCACCGAAATAGACCATCGTCGGCGCATCGCCCCTGTAGCCGGCATGAAGGAACCGCAGCCGGAGCGGAGAGTTTTCCCAACCTTCCGAGGGCAGCGAAAGCTTCCCGAACTTGCCTGCGAGGTTGACGATGCGCTGCGTCCATTGCGCTTCGGCGGCTTTTCCTCCGAAGTTTGCAGTGTCCGCAAAAGCGTCCAGCCTCTGCTTCGCGCGCCCCGGCGCAAACGGCAACAAGATAATCAACGCAGCTGCCGTGACGCTCACGAAGATGATTGCGGTGTAGATGATTTGCAAAGTTGACATGGCTGCTCCTTAGACCGCCGCTACACGCGTATCCGGATGATCTTGCGCATCCACAGCGCTCCTATCACCATCATTGCAAGCGCCGCATAAACCATCTTCAGGCCCATCGGATCGGTCCATAGCACCGACATGAATTTCGGATTGATCAGGTTGATGATGCCGGCCACGGTCGGAGGCAGCGCGCAAAGGATGATGGCCGATAGCCTTCCCTCCGCCGACAATACTCGTACCTTCATTAGAAGTTTCAGGCGCTCGCGGATAAGCTTGGCGATGTTTGCCAACAACTCGGTGAGGTTTCCTCCGGTCTCGCGCTGAATCAACACGGCGATGACGAAGTGGCGCATGTCCGGGATTGGGACTCGGGTGGCGAGGTTGGTCAGCGCGGTCGGAACCGCGATGCCGAAGTTGATTTCGTCGTGGACGATCCTGAACTCGCCGGCGATCGGATCCTGCGTTTCCTCCCCCACCATCTGCAGGCCGCTCGGAAAGGCGTGGCCCGCTCTGAGCGCCCGCGCGATCAAATCAAGCGTGTCCGGCAATTGCTGCACAATCTTCAGCATGCGCTTCGCACGCTTTCGGAGGATATGAATGAACGGCAGCAGCGCTGCGCAGCCCGCGATGAGCGTGGCGAACGACCAATGCAGCAGTGGAATGAGATTCGCGGCGAAAAATGCCCCGATCGCCACGAAAAGCGTGAAACCTAGAAAAAATGCCACGCTCCAGTTGGAGCCCGATTGCTGGAGGATCTTGTCTAGCTCTTGTATACGGGGCAAACCAAGGAGGATTCGCTGGAAGGGGGGAGATTCGCTCAACATGCGCTGCTTCAGAATCGATGCTTCAGCGCCACCGCCACCCGCCGCCATTGCGCGCAGGCGACGCTCGATGCGCTTAGCCTCCGGCCCCTTATAGGCGTTCCAGGTGAGGTACAGGCCTTCGAGCAGCAGCACGGCGGCCACAAATGCGAGAACGACGAACGCATAAAACACGCTGCCGAAGATCGTCGTGATGAGTTCCATGGTGTCTCCCTATGCGTACTGGCGAGTGGGATCGAACAGCGTGTCGGGCAGCATCACGCCGTGTGCCCTTAGTCGATCGACGAATTTCGGCCGAACCCCCGTCGCGCTGAAATGACCTTGCACGCTTCCGTCGGCCGCTACTCCAGTCTGGCGAAATGCGAAGACTTCTTGCATGGTGATGATCTCGCCCTCCATGCCCGTGATTTCCTGAATGCTCATTACCTTCCGCTTGCCGTCGGCAAGGCGTCCGATTTGGATGATCGCGGTGATCGCGGAACTAATCTGCTGGCGGGCTGCTTTCACGGGTAAATTCAGGCCTGCCATGCCAATCATGTTCTCTAGCCTAGAGAGAGCGTCTCGGGGCGTGTTCGCGTGAATCGTCGCAAGCGAGCCTTCATGTCCCGTGTTCATCGCCTGGAGCATGTCGACCGCCTCGGCGCCCCGTACCTCACCGAGGATGATGCGGTCCGGGCGCATTCGCAGCGCGTTCTTGACCAGCGAGCGTTGGGTCACCTCACCTTTGCCTTCGATGTTCGGCGGGCGCGTTTCCAGGCGAACGACGTGCGGCTGCTGTAGTTGCAGTTCTGCTGCGTCCTCGATCGTAACGATGCGCTCCGAGGTTGGGATGTAGCCGGACAGAATGTTCAGCATGGTGGTCTTGCCGCTACCCGTGCCGCCCGAGATGATCATGTTCACTTTTGCCTTGGAGAGGCCTTGCACGATGCTCGCCATCTCCGGCGTGAGCGTTTTATACGAGAGCAAGTCCTCGATCTTCAGCGGGATTACTGCAAAGCGGCGAATCGAGACCACCGGTCCGTCGAGCGCCACGGGGGGAATGATGGCGTTTACACGCGAACCGTCCGGCAGCCGGGCATCCACCATCGGGCTTGACTCGTCGATGCGACGCCCGACACGTGAGACGATCTTGTCGATGATCTTCATCAAGTGCGCGTCGTCTGCAAACCGCACTTCGGTACTCTCTAGCTTGCCGCGGCGTTCGACATAGACTTGGGAGTGGCTATTGACGAGGATGTCCGAGATGGTCGGGTCGGCGAGCAGCGGCTCGAGCGGCCCCAGGCCGAGCATCTCGTGCTGGATATCGCGGATGAGCATCGCGCGCTCGGCGTCATTGACGAGCACCGCGTCCTCCGAAAGGAGCCGCCCGATCAGCAAGGCAATCTCTTCCTTGAGCCGATCCTCTGTAAGGCTCTCCATCGCAGCGAGGTCCACCCGGTCCAGCAACTTCTGGTGAATGCCCACTTTCAGCGCCTGATAGCCGGCGGAGTGGCCGATACCGGCTTCCGGCCTGAGCATGACGACGCCCGCCCCCGGGCCTTGATTCGCGAGTCTCTCTCTTAGCGACATGGAATTTCCTTGGATTCTTGCTTCATGGAACTCATCCGCGTCGCAGCAGCTTGCCGAGCAAGCTGGCGCTTTCAGCCGATGAGCGCGTAAGTGTTTGCGCAAGATCCTGCAAGCCCTTGGCCACCGAGTTACCGCGGGCAAAGGATGCGATCGGCTGCCCGTGATTCACCGCGGCCGCTACTGCCTCGTAGCTGTTCGGGAGCGTCTTGAACGCCGTCAGCCCGAGCGAGCGCTCCACGTCGGCAAGCTTGATCTCGGTCGATTTGTCAAGCCGATTCACCAGCAACCTTATCTTCTCCTTGGAGTAGCCCAGCGTTCGCAACGCGGCAATCATCCGGTGTGCGTCGCGAACGAACGGCAAGGTGAGCTGCAACACGGGAAAGACGTAGTTCGCGCGATCAAGCGCCTTAATGGTCACAGCGTCGAGGACGCGGCCGACATCCAGAATGACGTAGTCGTAGCTATTGACCGCCACGTTGAGCAACACGTCGACGTGCTCCGGCTTCACTTCGATCGCCTGGCCAGGGTCCTCTGGTGCAGCAAGAACGCCGTAGTTCGGCGAGATCTTCACCACGTTTCCGGCCAAGAACGAGGCATCGAGACGCTGAATGTTGCGGGCGACGTCGCCGAGGTTTGTCGCCGGCTTGCTATCGTGGATGAAGACGACCGCGTCGCCGAACTGCAGGTTGAGGTCGATGAGCAGGACTTTCTTATTCTCTGCGGCGAGCTGATAGCCGAGATTGGTCGCAAGGAAAGTGGCGCCGCTTCCGCCCTTGCACGGTATAAAGGCGATGATCGTGCCAGGTTCGCGCGGCTTGGCGACGAGCCCCAGGCGCTGCTCAATGCGGCCGACGGCAGCGAGCAGAACATCTTTGGTAACCGGGGATTTCAAAACTTCACGCACGCCCGCGCGCATGGCATTGATAAGGAACTCCGGCGTATGGTTAGCGCACAGCATCACCATGACCGTATGCGGGTGCTGCGCGCTCACGTACTCGAGCACCGGCAAACCCTCCAGATCTCGACACATGCTGTCCAAGATGATGAGGTCCGGGCGCTGCTGATCTGCAATTACCCGCGCCTTGCTAATCCCGCCCTCGTGCAGCGCGACGGTCCGTGCCCCATCGTGCGTCTGCAAATAACGGCCGATATCCTCAAGGTGCGCCGAGTTGGGTGAGATGACTGCGATTTTCAAATTTCGCCCCGTGTAATAGTTGGAATGGTTTCTGTCGTATCGCTAGATGAAGCAGACTGGGTTCTGATCGCCCGCGGCATTGACCGCTTCCATACTTTCCCGAAGCAGATAGGTGCGGAAATCGGGCATCGTCAGCCCAGAGGGTATGAAGGGCGAAATAGGGTCGAACGTGAAGCCCGATAGGCTGACCTCCACGGCCTTGCAGGTGTCCATGGTGCAGGCGTTGTCGACGGTGCCGGCAGGGTTGTAGTAGGTGATAACGATGTCGGTATTGGTGAGCTGAGGAAGGATGTGTCTCATCCTGGTGCGCACCTGGTCGGGCGTGAGCTTGTCGCACACCACCGCAATGCGCGCGCCCCAACGCGTGGCTTCGGCGGCCGCATTCCAAGTGAACAGCATGCGGCCGAAGTCCATGATTCCCAGCAGCAGTGAGAAAAACAAAAGGGCGACGATGGCGAATTCGACCGTTTTGGCGCCGAATTGCCGGACGGGCGAGTCCTGGAAATGGGGTCGCCGGCTCATCGCTAGAACACCTGTTTCATCGTGACACTGATAGGGCCGAACTGAATGTCTGGCACGAAGAATGAGAAGATCGAGACGAATGTGTACGGCGTCGCGTTCGGCCCGCCGATCGATACGGTGACAAGGCTCAGTACAGGAGCGGAGCCTTGAAACGCGTGATCCGCGGGGCAGGTGAGCGCGTCACAGATATTGACCATGGCCAACGTAAGACCCGGGACTAACGGAACCAGGGAAGTATCGGTAGCGCATGTCAGCGTCGCCTTTCCATACACGGCGAGGCACCTTGCCTGATCTTTGGCGGCAGTATCGAGAGGGTCTCGGGTGGAGAGAACCCGCGTCGCATCGCGCACGGCCTTGGCGAGGGTGTTGTATTGATAGACCGCGCGGCCAAATTCCGTGATGCCGAAGGTAATGGCGATCAATAGGAAAATGGATATCCCCAGCTCGATTAGTGCCAAGCCGCGCTGACGAGCTCTGGATTTCATCGCGATCCTCAATGGACCAGTACCGGCACTAGCGGGCCGGCGGTTCCCCCGGCGACACCGGACGTGTTGCAGGGACTAGTTGGATCATTCGCTGCGCCCTGGAACTCAACCCAGACATCCCCGCTGTAGAGCGGATCGGATGTGTGCGTCATGGGGTGAAGCAAGAGGACGCACGCATAGCCCAGCACCGGCACCGTCTGCGGATTAGTGCCGGCCCAAGATGCGCAGTCCACAATGGGCACAACGACGAGGCGCCGGTCCGCTCCGTGCGCGGCCAAATCGCTCGAGGTGGTGCTTTGATAGCCTTGTCCCGGGACACCTTGGTACGTGCTGTTGGCGGGACGAGCCGTCTGCTGAAAATGAGGGAAGGCGTTGGATTGGGTGGGCCAGCTCAGAGCCGTATATGCATAACCGGTGTAATCCGGCGGGGCAGTCGAAGATGAATCCGCCCCTTTATATAGACCGAACCGGGTGTTCCAAGCCTTGTCGAGCGATTCGATGTTGCCCTGCTGGCCTACCTGCGCTCCGACCGCCGGCACGTTGCACTGCCCAGACCCCTTAATCAGTTCGGCGGCCTCGTTCGCGCCACCGGCGTTGGGCGAAAAGTCCACCCAGCTGAAGCTTCCGGTCGCCGAGTTCTCCAGCTTGCTGCTCAGCCAAGTGCCCTTTGACATGCCTTCGAAGGGGTTGGAAGGGGTTCCGACGCCCGGCAGGATGCACACGCCAATAGGAATGGCACAGTTGAGTTGCGCCGGCTTCAGCGTGGCAGTAGCCCATGCGCCCACGGTGTTCGTTGTCGGCGCGTTGCCGAGGAAGCCCTGAAGCACCTGCATGAACCAGGTGGCAATGCCGCTTTCCTTGCGCGCGCACAGCACGTACCGCGCCGTGGCTGGATCGGCGGAGGCGCTCGGCACATATCCGAAGGGAAACGTCGCGGAGTTGTCGCTCAAGCGGTCGCTGAAGTAGATGTCCGCCGCGGTAATGGTGGCGGGCGCGGCCTGGAAATTCACCCGGTTCCTCGTCCCAGCCGTAATTCCCGCACTTACAGCTTTTGCAATTGAGAGCGTATCGGGCGGATTGACTCCGGGCTTGAGTTCGCCCGCGGCCGCGAGCGCGCAGGCGTCCATTGCGCTCTGCAATTCGGTCTTCGTGACGAAGAGCCGTCCGAGGTCGACGACAATGCCTAGGAAGCCAATCAGCACAGCAATCGAGATTCCGACAAGGACCAGAACTGCACCCTTCTGGCGCGATGCATTGCTGATGCGCGATCTCATAGCTTGACCCATCCTCAATCCTTAGATGCCTCCGCGGATCACTTGGAAAGTGGGCGGTGGTGCCTTGAACGAATTGTGGTACTCGCCGATGGCGAAACCGGCAGGCGTGCCTTCTATGCCGGCCACGGGATCGGCATTGCGGGAGGCGTCCGGATTGACTATTTGCTGCGCCTTCGCTGTGTTGACGGCAATGCCTACCTGTTGGTCGAAGTGCGGCGATAGCGAAGTGCACGCGCCGATCAGCAATAGGGACAGTGCGGAGACGAAGAGTTGGGTCAGGTTCATCGCATGCTCCTTATTTCTTCTCAAAGCCGCCCTGGGTAGCCGATTTGCTCTTCGATGGCGCGGGCGGGGGCGTGCCCTCCATCTTTCCTTCAAAGAAGAACTCCGTGCGCGACGGCTCGACGAACGCGTCGGTCGGCAGCGCATAGTCGGGCGGCAGAGGCTTCACGAGGCGCGGCGTAATCACGAACATGAGCTCGGTCTTGTCCTTCTGAAACTCGCTGCTCCGAAACAGCGCGCCGATGATCGGAAGCTCGCCGAGGCCCGGTATGCGGTTCACCGATTCCGCGACATCGTTCTTGACCAGGCCCGCAATCATGAAGCTCTGGCCATCGTGAAGCTGCAATGTCGTTTCGGCGCGCCTTACGGTGAAGGAGGGAAGCACCGACGTGACACCCCCAACGGTGGTGAAAGGATTCCCCTGGGCGTTCAGCTCAGACACCTCGGGCGCAACCTTGAGGTGAATGCGTCCGCCTTCAAGGACAGTCGGCTTGAATTTCAAGCCGACACCGAACTCCTTTTCCTCGAGCGTGATGGTGGTCCCGCCAGTCACGTTGTTATCCCGCGCTACGGGGATGAATATCTTTCCGCCGGCAAGGAAGCTTGCCTCCTGGCCGCTGATGGCCATGATGGTCGGTTCGGCCAGCATCTTCACCAGACCGTCATCCTTTTGCGCGTCGATCTGTATGCCCTCCACGACAACGCCGCTGAGCGGGGCCGCGGTGGATCTTAGGATCGACGCCGATCCGAGCAGTTGGTTGAGAAAGTTGGACTGTGAAAGAAAACTGATCTCGCTTCGGCCACTCCTGCCAACCTGGTTGAATGTGACGCCGATGCGCTCGAGTACGGTCTTCGATACCTCGGCGACCTTCACCTCGAGCATCACCTGCTGCGGGTCGCGCACCTTCAGCATGTTGATGATTCTCGGGCCGGCTGCCGCCACGGTGTCGCGCACCGCTGATCCCGCGCCAATATTGATAGCCGTGCTGCCTTGACCGGCTTGTACGGGAAGTACCAGATCCCGAGTCAGGCGAGCACGCCAGGCTTCGGCGATCGCGACTGCCTGGTCCACCTTGACGGCGTCGGAAACGGTTCCGCGCAGCGCGATTGAGCCGGACACACTCGTGACGCTGATGTCCTTCTCCTCGGGGAGTAGGAGCTTCAGCTCGTTCTCGAGGGGTGTTAGGTCTGCGATGACATTGACATCGATCACCGTTGCCTGGCCGGCGTTCGACCAGATGATGACGTTGGTCGTGCCCATCGCCTTGCCTAGGAAGTAGATCTCCCGCTTGCTGATTAAAGTTACGTCGGTGATAGCGGGGTTGCCAACGGAGAGCCGCTCTATCGGATCCCGCAGTCGGAGCAACGTCGACTTGGCGAGTAGGAGGTTCAGCGTCGGGCCAATAGTGGCGAGATCAGAGCCGGTTTCAATCGACGGCACCGGCTTTTGAGGTTGCGCTTGCGCCGTTCCAAGCGCCGCCACAAAGAGGCAGGCCGCCACCCCCCGAAGACTCGCCGCGAGCACCCCGCCCTTCGGCGCTGAACCTGATTGCATGAAATCCCTGAAAGCAAATCGCACGATCCCCCCTAACCCCTCTGTTGATCTCTTGATCTTTTGGTCTAGAACTCGACCTTGGTCTTAACAATTCCCTTGATGACCTCCACCGTGTCTTTGGTAGCAGCCACGGTCACGACGGCCGGCTTCTTCTTCACTGCTACCGCGCGGACTAGTTTTGGTTCTTTCTTTTCGGGCTGCGGCTCGACTTTGTCACCGGCAAGGAGTTGCGGCTTCATGATGCCGCGCGTCTCGACGCCGTCCTTATCGATCTGATTGCGCAGGACGAGCGACAGAGTACCTACGCTGCGTGCGAGATCGAGCTTCTCTGCCTGCTCCGGAGTAAGCTCGAGCGTCACCGCGTTCACTACTCGCGGTTTTGTCTCGTCGCGGTTTGCCTCTTGGGCGACAGCGAGCACAAGGATGTTCTCCAGCACGATTTTCGAAATCTGCCTGCCCGCGCCTCCGGCGCCATCAAGTTGCGTATTGATGACGATGTCGACATAGTTGCCCGGTAGAGCGAATCCGGCCACGCCGATGACGTCGTTCACCCGAACGGTCATGGCGCGCTTGCCCTCGGGAATCACCGCCGATAGGCCTCCCTTGGTCCCTACGGGAGCGAGCTTGGCTTCGAGGATGGGCTCGCCGCGCAGGACGCTCGTCTTGACGACCCGATCCTCCAGAGTTTCCGCCTTCGTCGTCGCTCCTGCCGGAATGCTGCCCGCTGGCCAATCGACCGTCTTGAGCATTTGCGAACTCAGCCGGCTGCCAAGCTGGATGTCGGCCGCCGCCACTACGACCTTGGTGGATGGCACGCTAGCTTGCTGAGATATCCATCCCGCGGCGAGGATGGTGGCGCCCAGTCCAATGACCACAGAAAGAACCAGCATTACGACTGCCTTGGGATTTCTCATGTCTGACCTCGTTTCGTCGAAAATTGATGCGATGCCAGCAGGCGGCCCGCGAGCTCCGGGAAAATACCCGCGAAGCGAGCGACGTCGCGCACCTGGCAGGCGACGTCATCGGGCAGGCAACGCTTGAGGCGCGCGCCCAGTAGGCCTTGCTCGTTTTGAAACAGCTGCATCCCAAGCAGCACCGGCGCCGTGAGCAGGATCACGACGGCAAGAAGTGCGACCGGGCCGATGGGCGGATTCTTCATCTCAATGACTGGCGAAGTAGTTGTGCCACGCCCAACTGAGCAAATCTTCGGACAATGCCGGGTCGCGACCATTGAATCGTGCGAAGTCACGCAGCTGGTTCAGGATGTCGCGTGGAAGACACGCAAGAAGGGGCTTGTCGTTGCGTGCATGCAGTTCCTTGACGAGGTAGCGGTAGCCGTTCTCGTCAAAGGGAATTCCGTTCTGCTCACACACCTGTGTAAAGATTGAGCGATAGTCCGCTTCCGGCAGCGCGCCGACGAAAATCTTGTAGCCTAGGCGCCGCAGAAAGGCCTCGTCCGCGAGCTTGGAGGGCTGCAGGTTCGAGGAAAAGACGACGATAACGTCGAACGGAACCTGAAATTTCTTGCCGGTGTGCAGCCCGAAGTAGTCGACGTGGCGGTCGAGAGGCACAATCCAACGATTCATGAGGTCCTGCGGCGAGACGAGCTGACGGCCAAGATCATCCACGATGAACAGCCCGTTATTAGCCTTGACCTGCGGCGGCGCCTGATAGAAGCGGGACTTCTGATCGAATTGCAGATCCACCATCGGCAGCGTGAGCTCGGCGCCTGTCAACACGACTGGCCGGCGGCATAGCACCCAGCGGCTATCGTGGTTGCGACCGCGGTCGAGCACGCTCCGCCGCGAATCCTCGATCGCTACTGGCTGGTGGATCACAGGGTCGAAGACCTGAATGACCTCGTTTCCGATTTCTATGGCGTACGGAATCGCGACGTCTCCGGTGAGCAGGCCGACGAGCCGCTCGGAGATATAGGTTTTGCCGCTACCGGCCGGCCCGTAAACCAGAATCGGCCGACCGGAATTCATCGCCGCGCCGAACTGCTCAAGCAGCTCCGGGCGCACGATGATTCCCTCGAATGCGCGCTTCAGCGTTTCGCGCGTCACGCCCATATCCATGATGGACTGCTGTTGCACCTGCTTGGCGTAGGCGCTCAGACTCACCGGCGCGGGGCCGGCATACTGGCAGCGCTCCAGAAAGTCCCGGGCACGCTCCCGGCCGAGGTCCGTGAGGGTGTAGGCCATCGTGCCGTCGGTCTCGCCCTGGCGAACCATCTCGCACAGCCGCTCGCCGCGCATGAAAGTGAGCAGCGGTTCCAGCGCCGCGAATGACAACTTGACGTTAACGGCCAGATCGGGGAGCCGAAGCTGTCCGCGCACGTAGAGAATCTTGGTTAGCAGTTCGACGAGAAAGGAAAAATCGAGGCCCGTGTCCTCGACCCTCTGCGGCAGCCCGGGGAGCGGTGACTGATACTGATCGAGTGCGATCGGCTGGGTGGATGGACGAGAGGTCATGACCAGGTCCTCCCCATAAGCCCCAGTTGGGAGAACATCAGATAACCGATAGTCCCTACGGCGATCGCCACTCCGTAGGGCATCCGCCCGGCTGATAAACCATCGGCCGTCACCGTCCCGACCGTCCCCGTAGTACTCAACGGGAGTACGGTTCCGCGAAAGATGATCGCCAAGTTTTGAAGCATGCGGCCTAGACGGCCTGCGCACAGGGCGTAGCCGACCGCCAGGACGCCTCCTGCTATTAGCATCGACAGGACCGCCCCAACCGTACTCCAGGGGCCGAGGAATGCGCCGACCATCGCCACGAGCTTCACGTCACCTGCGCCGATGATGCGAAAAACGTATGCCGGCAAAAATGCAGTCAGGCCGACGGCCAGGCCGCCGAGCGCGAACAGGATGCCGATATCGGCCGGGTAGAGCGGAAAGAAACCGTTGTAAACGACCGCGTACAGTGCACCGCCGAAAACGAGCCAGTTCGGAATGCGGCCGGACTTGCTGTCGCTCACGGCTGCAGCGATCAGCAAGGCGAAAAGCACGCCAGTGCAAGGACTCAGCATTAGCATCGCAAGAAGATCCAGAGCAGCACCGAACTCGTTGTTCATGTTCTCTTCGTGGTGCTCAGCACCGTGCGCGGACGGTCGCTGAGGTCCCTTGTGCATTCACCCATAATCGACATCGATAGAAAAAAGTGGGCTGGGGCAAAGCCCAGCCCGGTTGATGACTACGGCATCTTGCAGCTAGCCGCGCTCGGAGCATCCAAGCAATTGGCAATAACTTGAAACACGATATTCAGCTGGTTGCCAATGGCAATGATTGCAACGACGCACACCACGGCGATCAGCGCCGCGATCAGTCCATACTCCACCATCGTCACGCCTTCTTCGTCCTTCAGGAAACGCTTGATACCCACTACAAGACTCTTCATGACTTCACCTCCGCGTAGTTGATGAAATAAACCCGGCAATACGGGCTTGTACTGCCGACTGGCAGTCCTGTTGGCCCGCGGCGTTGTCCGGCGGCGCATTGCGCCACTCCGCCGCGCGCTCGATCTCGTGCAATAGAACTTCGGCCGGCTCCTCCTTAAGCACCACGGTTCGCGCGCCGCGTTGCATGGCGCGGCGATGGATTTCGGCGTCGCGGGCCCCCGTCAGAACGACGAGCGCCGCACCGCTCGCGCCGAGCGCGGGCAGCCGGTCGAGACTGTTTTCCCTGCCGAGGAAAAGGTCCAGCACGACGACGTCCGGCCGTTTTTCGCCAACCGCCGCCAAAGCCTGTGCCATTGTTCTTGCGGTGCCGGTAACGGTCATTCGCGGCGTTTCTCCTTCGATCAACTTGCTCAGTCCCCAAAGGACATGCTCGTGATCGTCCACAAGCAGCACGCGGATCGGCGGTTGTTCGCGTTTATTCAAGGAAGCCTCGGTCGTCATGCTGCGAATGTCAGCAAGGTACCGGGCGAGGGCGTATTGAGGATGACCCCGTCGTGCCCTCTTGCAGGGCACAACATCACTACGGCAGTTGGTACGGTGCTACTAGGAGGGCAGCGGGCGGCTTGTGCTCAATACGCCGGAGGAGGAGGCCCGTTTTCGCGAACTAGGATGTCCGTACTACGGAAGCTCTAGCCCACCTATCCGTTGCGCGCGCTCCGAGGCTCCTTGAAGCTGCCGATCTCATCAACCCACTTCGGCATGCCATTCAAATGAGGTCCGCAGTCGCTATTCGCGCCATGCCGTCCAATCGGCTCTTGGTTCTGCAATACGCGCTCACGATCTTCCTTGCTGCGTTCCTGCTGTTCCAGGTGCAGCCGATCGTGGGCAAGATGATCCTGCCCTGGTTTGGAGGATCGGCGTCCGTATGGACGACGTGCATGCTCTTTTTCCAAGTGCTGCTGTTGCTTGGCTATCTGTACTCTCATTGGATTGTGTCGCGTCTGTCGCCCTACGCGCAGAGCGCTGTGCATCTTTCACTGTTGGTGTCGAGCCTTTTCCTTCTCCCGCTCGGTCTGAACCCCCACTGGCAACCGACCGGCGGGGAGGATCCGACGCTCCGTATCCTGCTCGTCCTCGCTTTCAGCATTGGGCTTCCCTTCTTTGTCTTGTCGACGACGGGGCCGTTGATCCAGGCTTGGTTCGCGCGCGAGCGGCCCGCTTCCGTGCCGTACCGACTATTCGCGCTGTCCAACGTCGGATCGCTAACGGCTCTGCTCGGATATCCGATCGCGGTGGAGCCCGCGATGCCGACCCACTGGCAGGCCTGGGTTTGGTCCATCCTCTTTTCCTGCTTTGCGCTCGCATGCGGTTCATTGGCGTGGCGGGCAAAGCATCTGCCACCGGTATGTTCGGGTTCGGCAGCTCAGGCGCGCTTGGAGCGTCCGGAGTTGATTGTCTATCTCACGTGGATTGGCCTCGCAGCGTGTCCTTCGATCCTGCTACTGGCTGTCACAAGCCATCTCACAGAGAACATTGCCCCCGTCCCGCTGCTGTGGATCATGCCTCTAGCGTTGTACCTTCTTTCGTTCATCATCTGCTTCGAGCGACGCGACCGCTATAGTCCGCGGGTCTTCAGGCCGCTCCTGATGCTTTCCTTGTTCGCCGTCGCCGCCTTGCCATTCTTCGGGCAAGTCCCGATGCTCATGAGCTTCGTAATCCACCTGGCGGCATTCTTCGTGGTGTGCATGGTGTGCCATGGGGAGCTCGCGCTCCAGCAGCCACGGTCTGAACACCTGACGAGTTACTACCTCATGCTGGCCATTGGCGGCGCGATGGGCGGGATCTTTGTCGGCGTATTGGCCCCCTACTGGTTCAACGACCATTACGAGCTATCAATCGGGCTGATTCTCACCGCAGCCATCGTCTGGACCTCTGCGCAGCGACAGGAACGCGCCCTCTCCCCCTCTCGTAGGCTAGCGGATTGGGGCTTTGTGATTTGCCTTGTGCTCAGCCTTGTCGCAATCCGGGCGACGTACCATTGGGCGGGAATGCAAAACGCCGACTACACCGCCAGAAACTTCTACGGCCGGTTGAAGATCTCCACGGGGGGCGACGGCGAAGAGGCCTATAGAGTTCTGGCGCATGGCGGCATCCTCCACGGCCACCAATTCATCGCTGCGGATCGCCAGGCTATTCCCACAGCTTACTTCAGCTTCGACAGCGGCGTCGGCCGCGCGGTCCTCGCTAAGCTCGAGCAGCGCGCAATCCATGTCGGAATCATCGGCCTGGGAGTCGGTACGCTCGCCACCTATGGACGCGCCGGAGACCGACTGCGGCTCTACGAAATTAACCCGTTGGTGGTCGACATCGCCCGGTCGCGATTCACCTATCTTTCGCAGACGGCCGCCCATGTGGACGTCGTATTGGGGGATGCGCGGCTAAATCTCGAGAAGGAAACGCCGCAAGGATTCGACATCCTGATCGTGGATGCATTCTCCGGCGATGCCATTCCGGTGCATCTCCTGACGGAAGAAGCCGTCAGTCTGTATATCAAGCACATGAAGCCGGACGGAGTTCTTGCCTTTCATGTGAGTAATTCTTATTTGGATCTTGCCCAGATCGTCAAGTCGGCTGCAAATAAGCTTCACTACCAGGCCGTACTGATCCACACAAAAGGCAACAGGAAATCGCGCACCACAACTTCAGACTGGGTGTTGGTGAGCGCCGATCCTCACTTCTTCGGTAAGCCGGATTTGAAAGAAGGTCTTACAGAAATCAAGGTGCGACCCGGAGTTCAAGCGTGGCGCGACGACTACAGCAGCTTGCTCCAAGTGGTCAGGTGGTGGGGTTTCAAGTAACGCCAGGTAGCGACGGCAGTCTGCTACGGTGCTACTAGGAGTGCAGTGTACCGAGCTTGTGCTCCATGCCGTAGAGCACGAGGTCCACGCGGCGGTGGATCCCGAGTTTGCTGTAGATTGAAGCGAGATGATTGCGCAGGGTGTGCTCGCTCAGATGGAGCGAAGCGGCAATCACTTTGTTCGGCGAGCCCTTATGGCGAACCACCGCCGCGACGACCTTGCGCTCGGCGGCAGTCAGCGTCGAATGCGCCGGGGTCTCGGCATCGGCAGCGTTTCGGCCTAATACATCGAGCAGCTTGCCGAGCGACCCGCGGTCCAGCCACGGCTCGCCAGCGTGCACGCGCGTGATGGCCTTGAGGATCACCTCGGCGCGTTCAGCTTTACTCAGTATGCCGCGCGCGCCCGCCAGCATCGCGCGCTGGTGCAT
>Ga0075419_10000705_pt1 | contig 21216 bp, 22 predicted proteins | sample SoiMetdeltSBSDD3_FD_76900 | JGI IMG/M metagenome (GOLD analysis project Ga0075419, IMG submission 76900) | Bulk soil microbial communities from a Populus tree surrounding site in Tennessee, USA - Soil MetaG P. deltoides SBSDD3 | ecosystem: Environmental > Terrestrial > Soil > Tree plantation... | reverse complement strand
CTGAAGAGAAACACGGGCAAGCCGGTGAAGATGACGGTGCCCGGCCCCTTCACCATGTCCCAGCAGGCGCAGAACGACCACTACAACTCCGAGGAAGAAGCGGCGATGGACTACGCCGTCGCCGTGAATGATGAGATCAAGGATCTTTTCGCCGCCGGTGCAGACATCGTCCAGATCGACGAGCCGTACATGCAGGCGCGGCCGGAAAGGGCGCGCCAGTACGGCCTTAAGGCGCTCAATCGCGCACTCGAGGGCGTGACCGGGACCACTGCGGTTCACATCTGCTTCGGCTACGCGGCGATCATTCACCAGCGCCCGTCGGGCTACTCGTTTTTGCCCGAGCTCGCCGGCTCGCCGGTGGGCCAGGTGTCCATCGAAACCGCGCAGTCGAACCTCGACACGGCGGTACTCGCGAAGCTCGCGGGAAAGAAGATCATGGTGGGGTGCATCGATCTCTCCGACATGACCGTCGAGACACCCGAAATCGTGGCGGAGCGCATCAAGCGCGCGCTCGCCCATGTACCGAAGGAAAATGTCATCGTCGCGCCGGACTGCGGCATGAAGTATCTGCCGCGCGATGTCGCGTTCGGCAAGATGAAGGCGATGGTGGAAGGCGCGCGGCTTCTGCGCCGGGAATTCCAGTGAACCGGGTCGAGCATGTCGGCAGCTTCGTGCGCCCGGAGAAGCTCCTCAATGCCGTACGTGAGCGAAAGGCCGGGCGCATCGACGATGCGCAGTTGAAAAAGGCTCAGGACGAGGCGATCCGCGACATCGTCGCGTTCCAGGAATCGATCGGCCTGCCGTCCATTACTGACGGTGAGTTCCGCCGGCGCAGCTGGTCGGCGGGCTTCATCGATGCGATCGATGGTTTTGGTCTGCGCGATGGCACGCTCAGCTTTCGCGACGAGACGCGCGTCATCGGCGTGGCCGCCTCGCCGTACGCCAAGGCGCGGCTCAAGCGCAAGAAGCGCATCGTCGCCGACGACTATCGGTTTCTGAAGTCCGTGGTGAAACGCGGCGCGCCGAAGGTCACCATGGCCGCACCGGACGTGATGCACTATTTTCTCGGGCCGAAAGCCTTCGATGCTTACAAAGACCGCGAGGCGTTTTTTGCGGACCTCGTGAAGATCTATCGGGAGGAAATCCGCGATCTCGCCGCCGATGGTTGCACCTATCTTCAGCTCGACGATACGGCGCTGCCGTGCAATTGCGACGCGCACGCGCGCCAGGATGTCGTAAACCGTGGCGAGAACCCGGATGAGCTCACCGAGCGCTACGCCAAGCTCTTCAACGAAGCGATCGCGCAGAAGCCGCGCGACATGACGGTCGCGGTGCATCTTTGCCGCGGCAACCTGAAGGGCGCGTGGATGGCCGAAGGCGGCTACGAGCCGATCGCGGAGGCGCTCTTCAACCGGCTCGATGCGACGGTCTACTGCCTCGAGTACGACACCGAGCGCGCCGGCGACTTCGCGCCGCTGCGCCATGTGCCGAAGGGTAAGCGGGTGATCCTCGGCCTGGTGAGCACGAAGACGCCGGTTCTCGAGAAGAAAGAGGATCTGAAGAAGCGGATCGACGCCGCAGCGAAGCACATTGCGCTCGACCAGCTGGGCATCGGCCCGCAATGCGGCTTCTCGAGCGGCGGCGGAGGCGGCCAAGCGCTGAGCGCGGACGATACCCGGCGCAAGCTCGAGCTCGTTATGGAGGTGGCGCGTGACGTCTGGCGATAGAAAAAAAACCGGCCTCGCGCGAGGCCTCACCAACTATGGCGATCCGGCGTTTTCGTTGTACCTGCGCCGCTCGTTCGCCAAGAGCATGGGCTACTCGAGCGATCTGCTCGGGCGTCCGGTGGTCGGCATCGCCGATTCGCGCAGCGGCTTCAACAACTGCCACCGCCATTTTCCCGAGCTGATCGAAGCGGTGAAGCGGGGCGTGCTCGCCGCGGGTGCGCTGCCGGTGGAGTTCCCCACCACGTCGCTTGGAGAGGTGTTCCTCTATCCGACGTCGATGATGTTCAGAAATCTCATGTCGATCGACGTGGAGGAGATGATCCGCGCCCAGCCGATGGACGCGGTGGTGCTCGTCGGCGGGTGCGACAAGACCGTGCCGGCGCAGCTCATGGGCGCCGCCTCGGCCGACATTCCGGCGGTGCAGCTAATTGCCGGTCCGATGATGCCCACGTCGTTCCAGGGCGAGCGCCTCGGCGCCTGTACGGATTGTCGCCGGTTCTGGGCGCTGCACCGGGCCGGCAAGGTGGACGAGAAAGGCATCGACGAGATCGAAGGAAACCTCGCTACCACGGCCGGCACGTGCGCGGTGATGGGTACCGCTTCGACCATGGCGTCGATCGCCGAAGCGCTCGGCATGGCGCTTCCCGGCACGGCAGCGATTCCCGCCGTCCATGCCGATCGCCTGCGCGCCGCCGAAGCGAGCGGCAAGCGCGCCGCCGAACTTGCCAAGTCGCCCCTACGGCCGAGCCAGGTCATCACCGAAAAATCGGTCGAGAACGCATTGCGGGCGCTGCTCGCGATCGGCGGCTCGACGAACGCGATTGTTCATCTGACCGCGATCGCCGGGCGCGCCGGTGTTCAGATTTCGCTCAAGCGGCTGAACGAGCTTTCCGACAGCACGCCGGTGCTCGTCGATCTGAAGCCGACTGGGCAGTACTACATGTCCGATTTGTACGCCGCGGGCGGCGTCGGCGCGGTGCTGCGCGAGCTCAAGCCGCTGCTTCACCTCGACTGCATGACGGTCGCCGGCATCACACTCGGAGAGGTGATCGAGCGCCATGCGCCGTGGGTCGATCGCAGCGTTGTGCGGGAGCTGAAGAACCCGCTCGCCGCGCAAGGCGGGCTGGTCGCGCTCTTCGGCTCTCTTGCGCCGAACGGCGCGATCCTCAAGCGCTCGGCGGCCGATCCGAAGCTCTTCGAGAAAGAAGGCCGCGCGATCGTGTTCAGCTCACTCGATGATCTGTCGGCGCGCATCGACGATTCCACGCTCGACGTCACGGCGGACGATTTCCTCGTGCTACAGAATGCGGGTCCCAAGTCCGGATACGCCATGCCGGAAGCGGGGTACCTGCCGATTCCCGCGAAGCTCGCGCGCGCCGGCGTGAAGGATATGGTACGGATCTCGGACGCGCGCATGAGCGGCACGGCGTACGGAACAATCGTGTTGCATGTATCGCCGGAAGCGGCAGTGGGCGGCGCGCTCGCGCTTGCCAGGAATGGCGACCGCATTCGGTTGTCCGTGAAGGAGCGGCGCATCGATCTGGCTGTTGCTGAAGGCGAGCTGCAAAGAAGAAGAGCCGCGTGGAAGCCGCCGGTCGCACCGCCGACGCGCGGCTATGCCAAGCTCTACATGGACCACGTGCTGCAGGCCGAGCACGGCTGCGATTTCGATTTCCTGAGAAAAGCCTGAAAGCGCCCTCGAAGCTCGTCTGCCTCGAGGCCTACTGGAACGAGAGGCTGTTCCAGACGTTCTCGGTGAAGGGGTTCTTCGAGGCCATGGCGCCGCTCGTGCATCCGCCGCTCACCGTGGCGCACCGCTTCGTCGAGTCCGAAGCCGGGCTCGCCTACTACGCGAAGCGGCCCGACGGTCTCCTGTGGCGCAACGAAGAGCTCTTCGACACGCCGATCTATTACCTCGCGTTCCACGGCCGGCCGGGCGGCGTGCGCTCGCTTCTTGATCGCATCGACTCCGAGCGCCTATGCGCGGCGTTCGAAGGCTACGGCGCGAGCTACCGGAATCTCGTGTACTTCGCGTGCTGCAACGTATTGCGAGGGAAGCAAGGCGAGCGCTTCGCGAAGGAGTTCCTGCGGCGCTCGCGCGTGAGGGCGGTGATCGGCTACACCACGGCAGTGGACTGGATGGCGAGCCTCGTCTGCGACCTGCTTTTCCTGCACCGCTTCTATCGGGACCCGTCGCCCTGGCGCAACCTTCGGCGCATTTTCAACTCGGTGCTACGCGACTATCCCGCGGCGAAGCGCCTCGGCTACACGTTCATCGCCGGCCGGTAGCGCGCATCGCTGCGGCGGTGCGGCTTTCGACGCCGAGCTTTTCGTAGCTGTGTTGCAAATGCTTCTGCACGGTGCGCGCGCTGATGTGCAGGATTGCCGCGATTTGCGCATCGCTCTTTCCCGCGGCCACCCAGCGCAACACCTCCGCTTCGCGCGCGGTCAAGCCGCCGAGGCGATTCAAACGTTGATAAACCCGGGCGAGGTGCGGGCGCAGGACGTCGAGCAATGCGCGCTCGCGATCGGTGAAATTCCGGCGCGTGCGGTTCAGTACGAAGCTCACCAGCACTCCGTCGCGTACGTAGATCGGCAGCGCCATGGCGTGGTCGATGCGGATGCGCCGGTAGTAATCGTTGTACAGGGCGCTGCGGCGAAAGTGCTCGATCGGCAGCGAGTCGCTGATGCGCTGCGTGCCGCGGCCGCCTTGATAGGCGTGGTAACGCACCAGGGGGTGCTCGTGAAAGTGGCGGTCGAACGCCGCGCGATCCTGCTCGCTCAGCGCGCCCGCGGGCAGGCCGAAGACTTCGCGACGGCCGCTCGCGAGATGACAGATCGAGAGCGTGGTGAACTCGGAGGCGACGAGCTGCGGCAGCTGTTCGACGCCGAGCTGCGCGAACACGCGCTTATCGAGCGCCGACTCATTCATGGCGCCCAGGAGGTCCAGCGCTGCGCGCAAAGTACGCATAACTGCGTATATCCCCGACTGCGGGTGAGCGTGAGTATAGGGCCGACTACCAGGAGGGACCATGGAAAACGCAGAACGCAAGGATTTTCGCAAGCCGGACGAGGTGCGGCAGTTCCCGATGGGGCGCCTCGAGCTCATCAATGTGGGCGGCGCGATGGTCGGGCGCGCGGTATTCGAGCCGGGATGGCGCTGGTCCACCTCGGTCCAGCCGCTCGTCAAGACGAAGAGCTGCGAGGCCCCGCACTTCCAGTACCATGTTTCCGGCGTGCTGCGAATCAGGATGGACGATGGCACGGAGTTCGACTGCAAGCCGGGCGACGTGTCGCTGTTACCTTCTGGGCATGATGCCTGGGTGGTGGGCGACGAGCCGGCGGTCGTGGTCGATTTTCAGGGGATGATTGACTACGCGAGGGCACGGGAATGAGCATGCTTGATGGCCGCAACTTCGTCGGCATCGTGCTGGAGTGCGGGAAGACGGAGGGTGACGCCGACACGATCGTGTTCAAGAACGGCAGGTTCCGCTCGACCGCGTGCGACCGCTATGAATACGGCGATGGAGCCTACACGGCGAAGGCGGTGGACGGCGCGGTCACGTTCGAAGCGCAGACTGAGAGCCCCAAGTATGGCAAGCTGATCTGGCGTGGCGTGGTGCGCGGCCGTCGCCTCGATGGCACCCTGACGATGGTGCGGGACGGCAAGACGCTCGGCGAGAAGTGGCTGCTCGCGGGCGAGCCATGAGCGTCTACCACGACGGCGCGCGCGAGCTGCAGGACCGCTTCGACACGCGGCGGCTCGCCGACCGGCTCGCCGAGCGCTTCTGGCGCACGGCGTTTACCGCCGAGGACAAGGCGTTCATCGAATCACGCGCCATGTTTTTCCTCGCCACGGCGGATGAGCACGGCAGGCCGGAGTGCTCCTACAAGGGCGGCCTGCCGGGTTTTGTGCGCGTTACCGCGCCGGACGAGCTGTCGTTCCCAAGCTACGACGGCAACGGCATGTTCCGCAGCCTGGGCAATATCGGGGTCAATGCGAATGTCGGCTTGCTCTTCCTCGATTTCGAGCAGCCGCGGCGCCTCCGGGTGAACGGCACGGCGCGGCTCGAGGATGCGAGCGCCGAATTCGAGGGCGCGCAGCTCATCGTCCGGGTGAAGGCGGAGGCGATTTTCCCGAACTGTCCGCGCTACATCCACCGTCTCCAGCTTGTCGAGACCTCGGTCTATGCGCCGCGGCCGGGCTACCAGCCGCCGGAGCCCGGCTGGAAAAAGCAATTCAAGGACGTCCTGCCCGGCAAGCCCGGCGAAGGTTGACAGCCACGCCGGAGATACTTCAAGCTTGATCTATTCAGGCTTGGAGTACCGGCATGGATCGCGAGTTCATCGCGCGGCGCGCCGACCATAGCGCGCTGCGTATCTGGCTCAGGCTTCTCACCTGTACCCAGCTCATCGAGCGGCGCGTGCGCTCGGGCTTGCGCGAGGAGTTCAGCACCACGCTGCCGCGCTTCGACCTGATGGCGCAGCTCGAGCGCCACCGCGAGGGGCTCAAGATGAACGAGCTTTCGCGCCTGCTCATGGTGACCGGCGGCAACGTCACCGCCATCGTCGATCAGCTCGAGAAGGAGGGGCTCGTCGAGCGCCTGGATGAACCCGACGATCGTCGTGCGTTCCGCATCCGGCTTACGCGCTCGGGGGAGAAGAGCTTCGCGGAGATGGCGCGCGCCCATGAGCACTGGGTGGTGGAGCTTTTCGCGGGGCTTTCGGCGCGCGAGCGCGGCGAGCTGCTCAAGCTTCTCGCCAAGGTGAAGAGCCACGCACTCGAGGTGACCTCATGAAGGAACCCCGGCACTTTCAGTGGCGCGTCGAAGGCAAGGTGGGCGTGATCACGCTCAGCCGCCCCGAGCGCAAGAATCCCCTCACGTTCGAGTCCTACGCCGAGCTGCGCGACTTCTTCCGGGATTTGAAGGAAGAGAAAAGCATCCGCGCCATCGTCCTCAATGGCGCCGGCGGCAATTTCTGCTCGGGGGGCGACGTACACGAGATCATCGGCCCGCTCACCAAGATGACGTTCCCGCAGCTCCTCGAGTTCACGCGCATGACCGGCGATCTCGTGAAGGCGATGCGTCATTGTGCGCAGCCGGTGATTGCGGCGGTCGAAGGTGTCTGCGCCGGTGCCGGCGCCATCCTCGCCATCGCCTGCGATCTACGCTACGCCGCGCTTTCGGCGAGGGTGGCGTTTCTTTTCGTGCGCGTGGGGCTCGCCGGCTGCGACATGGGAGCGTGCACGATGCTGCCGCGGATCATCGGCCAGGGACGCGCTTCCGAGCTCCTTTACACCGGCCGCTCGATGAGCGCGGAGGAGGGCCTGGCGTGGGGATTCTTCAACCGCGTCGCCGAACCCGTGCTGCCGGCGGCGCTAGAGCTCGCAAACGACCTCGCCGCGGGGCCTACGCTCGCCCACGCGATGACGAAAAAGATGCTCCACCAGGAATGGAACGTGAGCGTCGACCAGGCGATCGACATGGAAGCGCAGGCGCAAGCCGAGCTCATGCTGACCAGGGACTTCCACCGCGCCTACGAGGCGTTCGCGGCGAAGCGCAAGCCCGTTTTCGAGGGAGATTGATGGATCGGTTTGGCCATTATGGTTGGCCGTTCTTCGAGGAGCGCCACGGCAAGCTGGCGCGTGAAGTGGAGCAGTGGGCAGGCGAAAATCTCGCGCACGCGCATGGCGAGGACACCGACGCCATCTGCCGGCGCCTGGTACAGGATCTGGGCTGCGCCGGCTATCTCCGCCACTGCGTCGCCGACAAACCCGACGTGCGCTCGATCGCCCTCGTGCGCGAGGTCCTCGCCTACCATGCCGGCCTTGCCGACTTCGCCTTCGTGATGCAGGGGCTGGGCAGCGGCCCAATCGTGCTCGCCGGCAGCGAGGCCTTGAAGAAGCAATACCTTCACAAGGCGGCAAACGGTGACGCGATCGCCGCCTTCGCCCTTTCCGAGCCCGAGGCCGGTTCGGACGTGCAGGCGATGACGACGACGGCGCGCCGGCAGGGCGAGTCTTGGCTTCTGAACGGAACCAAGACCTGGATCTCGAACGGCGGCATTGCGGATTTCTATGTCGTCTTCGCCAAGATCGAGGAGGGCATCAGCGCGTTTGTCGTGGACGCCAAGGAAGTCGATGCCTCCGAGCGCATCGATATTGTCGCGCCGCATCCGATGGCGGTCCTGCGGCTCGAAAACGCGAAAGGGCAGCTCCTCGGCGAGCCCGGCCAGGGCTTCAAGCTCGCGATGCGCAATCTCGACATCTTCCGCACTACGGTCGCGGCGGCCGCGCTCGGCTTCGCGCGCCGGGCGCTCGCCGAGGCGCTGGAGCGCGCGTGCAGCCGAAAGATGTTCGGCCAGGCGCTGTCGGACTTCCAGCTGACCCAGGCGAAGCTAGCCGACATGGCGACGCAGATCGACGCCGGCGCGCTTCTTACGTACCGCTCTGCGTGGGCGCGGGACGTGAAGGCCCAACGGGTGACGCGCGAGGCCGCCATGGCCAAGATGTTCGCAACGGAAGCCGCGCAACTCATCATTGACGAGGCAGTGCAGATCTGCGGCGGGCTCGGCGTAATGCGTGGGCATCCGGTCGAGCGCTTGTATCGGGAAGTGCGCGCGCTGCGCATCTACGAGGGCGCGACCGAGGTGCAGAAACTCATCATCGCGCGCGAGCTCTTAAGAAAATGAATTACACGGCGCATATCGACACCTTCGCGCGCGACAGCCTGGCGCCGAAGAGCGATTGGACGGAGTTCGTCTTCGAGCTGCCTGAGGTCAAGTACCCGGGGCGGATGAATTGCGCCACCGAGCTTCTCGACAAGCCGGTGACGCGCGGCTACGGCCACCGCATCGCCCTGCGTACGCCCGACGGCGAGTGCACCTACACCCAGCTCTTCACGCAGGCGAACCGCATCGCGAACTTGCTCGTGCGCGACATGGGGTTGAAGCCCGGCAACCGCGTCCTGCTGCGCGGTCCGAACAACCCGATGATGGCCGCCTGCTGGTTCGCGGTCATGAAAGCCGGTGGAATCTGTGTGGCAACGATGCCGCTGCTCCGCGCCAAGGAGCTGACGGATGTCGTGAACAAGGCCGAGATCACGCATGCGCTGTGCGACAAGCGGCTGCAGGAGGAACTCGACCTCGCAATGCCGGCGTGTCCCACCCTCGCCAGCGTCAAGTACTGGTATGACGAGAGTGCGACATCGGTCGATTCGCTCGCCATGCGCCAGCCGCTCTGGTTTACCAACGTTGCGACCGCCGCCGACGACGTGGCGCTCATCGCCTTCACCTCCGGCACCACCGGCAAGCCCAAGGGCACGGTGCATTTCCATCGCGATGTGGTGGCGATGTGCGACCTCTTTCCGCGCTCGATCCTGAAGGCCAGCAAGGACGACGTCTTCGTCGGCACGCCGCCGATTGCGTTCACCTTCGGTCTTGGCGGCATGCTGTGCTTCCCGATGCGCGTGGGCGCTTCGACCGTGCTGGTCGAGAAGCACACGCCCGAAACGCTGCTCCAGAGCATCGGTCGCTTCCAAGCGACCGTCTGCTTCGCCGCGCCGGTGATGTATCGCCAGATGGCGGCGATGGCGGGGCGCTACGACCTTTCATCGCTGCGCAAATGCGTCTCCGCTGGCGAGGCGCTGCCCGATGCGACACGGCAGGCGTTCAAGGAGGCGACCGGAATCGAGATCATCGACGGCATCGGCTCGACCGAGATGATCCACATCTTCATTTCGCACACCCCCGAGCGCGTGCGTCGCGGCGCCACCGGCTACGCCATTCCCGGGTACCAGGCCACCGTGCTCGATGAAGACGGCAACGCTTGCCCGCCCGGGCAGGTTGGGCGCCTCGCGGTCAAGGGCCCGACGGGCTGCCGTTACCTCGCCGACGACCGGCAAAAGAACTACGTCCAGAACGGTTGGAACGTGACCGGCGACGCGTATCTCATGGATCGCGACGGCTACTTCTTTTACCAGGCGCGCACCGACGACATGATTATCTCGGCCGGCTACAACATCGCCGGACCCGAAGTAGAGGACGCGCTTCTCAAGCATCCGGCGGTGGCCGAATGCGGCGTGGTGGGCGCGCCGGACAGCGATCGCGGCACCATCGTCAAAGCCTTCGTCCTTCTGAAACCCGGCAATGACAAGTCCGACGAGATGAAGAAGGCCTTGCAAGAGCACGTCAAGAAGATCATCGCACCGTACAAGTACCCGCGCGCCGTCGAGTTCGTCGACACGCTGCCGCGGACGGAAACCGGGAAGCTGCAGCGCTTCAAGCTGAGGGGGTCAAGTCCAGGATGAATGCCGCCATGCAGATTCTCCAACCGCCCGGCTGGGCAAGAGCGAAAGGCTTCTCCAATGGCATCGCCGCGAGCGGGAAGCTCGTCTTCATCGCCGGCCAGGTCGGCTGGACCGGCGAGGGCGAGTGGAAATCGCGCGATTTTGCCGGCCAGTTCCGCCAGGCGCTCGCCAACATCCTCGAAGTGCTCGCGCAGGCGAACGGAAAACCGGAGCACATCGTGCGCCTGACCTGGTATGTCCTCGATAAGCGCGAATACCTGAGCTCGCTCAAGGCCGTCGGTCAGGCGTACCGAGAGCTCATGGGCAGGCACTACCCGACGATGGCAGTCGTGCAGGTGAGCGGCCTGGTGGAGGACGAAGCGAGGCTCGAGATTGAAGCAACGGCGGTGGTCCCATGAAGGTGACTGTCATCGGAGGAGGACCCGGCGGCCTGTACTTCGCGCTACTGGCGAAGAAAGCGTGGCCGCGCTGGGACATCACGGTCTACGAGCGCAACCGCCCGGACGACACGTTCGGCTTCGGCGTCGTGTTCTCGGATCAGACGCTCGATACGTTCAAGGCCTACGACCTTGTCACCTACGAGCGGATCCGTCGGCGCTTCGCCTATTGGGGCGACGTCGACGTCGTCTACAAGGGGAAGGTGTTGCGCTCGGGCGGGAACGGATTCTGCGGATGCTCGCGCGTGGCGCTCCTCAACATCCTGCAGGACCGAGGGCGCGAGCTCGGCGTGCATATGCGCTTCCAGCGGGAGGTCGACGGCTTGGAGGAGTTCGCCGATTCGGATCTCATCGTGGTCGCCGACGGCATCAACTCCAAAATTCGCGCGAAGTACGCCGAGCATTTCCAGCCCGCGGTCGACTTGAGGCCGAACAAGTTCACATGGCTCGGCTCCACCCGGCCGCTCGATGCCTTCAAATACTTCTTCCGCGAAACGCCGCAAGGCGTGCTGCTCGCGCACTGTTACCAGTACGAGGCCGACCGCTCGACCTGGGTCGTCGAGATGAACGAGGAGACCTGGCGCAACTTCGGCTTCGACAAGCTCTCGGAGACCGAGATGCTGCCGGTGCTCGAGCGCGTATTTGCCGAGGAGCTCGACGGGCATCCGCTCATCGCGAACCGGTCGCTGTGGCGCAACTTCCCCAACATCACCAACAAGACCTGGGTAAAGCACAACGCGGTGCTCATTGGCGACGCCAAGGCGACGGCCCATTTCTCCATCGGCTCGGGCACGAAGCTCGCAATGGAAGACGCGATCGCGCTGTTTGAGGCGTTCAAGGAGCACGCGAGCGTTCCGGCCGCTTTGAAGTTGTATGACACCGCACGGCGCGAAGAGGTCGAGAAAACCCAGCATGCGGCTAACGTGTCGCTCGCCTGGTTCGAGCACATGAAGCGCTACTTCACGATGGCGCCGCCGCAGTTCGCCTTCGGCGTCATGTCGCGCTCCAAGCAGATCACCTGGGAGAACCTGGAGCTGCGCGATCCGGCCTTCATCCAGGGCATTCACCAGTGGTTCGCGCGCCAGGTGAAGGACCAGGGCTTCGACATCGACCTCCAGAATCCGCCGGTGCCGATGTTCACGCCGTTCCGACTGCGCGACATGGTGGTCGAGAACCGCGTCGTGGTATCGCCGATGGACCAGTACTCGGCCGTGGACGGGATGCCGACCGACTGGCATTTCGTGCATCTCGGCAGCCGCGCCATCGGCGGCGCCGGGCTGGTCTATGTCGAGATGACCTGTCCGTCGCCCGAGGCGCGCATCTCTCCCGGATGCACCGGCCTGTGGAACGAAGCGCAGCGCGACGCCTTCAAGCGCATCGTCGATTTCTGCCACGCCAATTCGAAGGCGAAGATGTGCATGCAGCTCGGCCACTCCGGGCGCAAAGGCTCGACGCAGCTCGGCTGGGAACGCATGGATCATCCGCTCGAGAACGGCAATTGGCCCGTCATTGCGCCTTCGCCCATCCCGTACTACGAGGGCGTTTCGCAGGTGCCGCGTGAAATGACACGCGCAGATATGGACAAGGTGCTTGCCGACTTTGTGCGCTCGACCAAGTATGCCGACGAGGCCGGCTTCGACATGCTCGAAATCCACATGGCGCACGGCTATTTGCTGGCGAGCTTCATTTCGCCGCTCACGAACAGGCGCTCGGACACTTACGGCGGCGCAATCGAGAACCGCATGCGCTTTCCGCTCGAGGTCTTCGAGGCCTGTCGCGCGGTGTGGCCGGAAAGGAAACCGATATCGGTGCGCGTTTCGGCGACCGATTGGGCGCCGGGCGGACTGTCGGGCGAGGATTTGATGGCGCTCACCCGCATGCTCAAGGCCGCGGGCTGCGATCTCATCGACTGCTCGACGGGGCAGACCGTGCCGCATCAGAAGCCCGTGTACGGGCGCATGTACCAGGCGCCGTTTTCCGATTGGGTGCGCAACGAAGTCGGCATCGCGACGATGACGGTCGGCGCGGTAACTACGCCGGACCAGGTGAACACGCTGCTTGCTTCCGGCAAGGCGGACCTCGTGGCGCTCGCGCGCCCGCACCTCTCGAATCCCTATTTCACGCTGCAGGCGTCCGCCTGGTACCAGCATATGGGCCAGTACTGGCCGCCGCAGTATCTCTCCGGGCGCGACCAGGCGTATCGCAACGCGGCGCGCGAGCGCGCCGAGCAGATCGACCTGCGCCTCAAGGCTCGCCCCGCGAGCCACGAAGTGAAAGACGGGCCGGTCAAAAAAGCGGCATGATTTGCACCATGAGGAACATCGCACTCGCTTTACTGCTCGCTTGGCTCGTCCCGGCGCAAGCGGCGCTCGATATCAAGGAAATCGCCATCGGCTCCAAGGAGCAGGACGTGAAGCGCCAGCTGCCGAGCGCGAATTGCAAGCCGCTGCAGTGGGAGAGCAAGGCCGCCGACCGGCGTTGCGACGATTCGCGCGTCGCCTTCGGCGGCGTCGAAGTGCAAGTGACCTTCTATCTAAAGAAAGACGTGGTCGAGGCCTTCGACGTGCGCTTCAACACGCGCGAGCTCGATCGCTTCGTCAGCTTCCTCAAGTCACGCTACGGCAAGCCGGAGACCGAGACGCGGGAGACCATCGCCGGCAAGGGCGACAAGCCGCGCGAGGTCTACAAGGCGCTCTGGCAGAACGGCAAGCAGCGCGCGGTGCTCACCGCGCAGCTCGAAAAGCGGCGCGCCACCATGCTGGTGTCGCGCGGCAACTTCGAGGAAGAGATCTACCGCGTGCGCTAGGAATTCGGGGTCAGGGTGCGAATTCTATTTTTGCGTCAAGCGAAAACGAATTCGCACCCTGACCCCGAATTCCCGTCAGGCTTTCAGCTTCTTCAGCGCCGCGATCGCCTTGGCCTGATCTTCCGCGCTGTCGAGCGCAATGAAGCTCACGAACTTGCGGCCCATCGCGATCGCCGACATGCCGCGAAAGTTGATACCGGCATCTGAGAGCGTGCGCGCGATGCGCGAGCCGAGGCCCGGCTTGTCGCCGCCTTCGATGCGCACCGAGTGAATGTTTTCCGGTCGGCCCATGCCGGCTTGCTGCGCGGCTTCCACGGCTTTCTTGCCCTTCACCGGCGTTACGAACATCACGCCTTTGCCGGGCTCGCTGCGGCGCGCGAGGAGCATCTCGAGATTCGCGCCCGCCTTCGACAGCCCTTCCAGCTTTTCCGCCGCGCCGCCCGGTCGGTCATCGATCGTCACTGCCCACACCTCAGCCTTGCTCACTTTGAGTGCCATCGGGTCTCCTCCGCTGTGATCGTGCCGGCATAATTTACTCCTATGCAGGGGATTTCCGCGAGGCGGGTAAGCGAGCTTCTCGCCGGCACCGGCGAGCTCGCGCTCCTCGACGTGCGCGAGCAAGGCGTTCATTACCGCGGCCATCCGTTTTTCGCTTGTTCGGCGCCGCTATCGCGCCTCGAGCTGGTGATCGGCGACCTGGTGCCGCGCAAGACCGTAGGCGTAGTCGTCCTCGACGGCGGTGGCGAGGGCCTGGCCGAGAAAGCCGCGCGCAAGCTTGGCGAGCTTGGGTATACCGACGTCGCCGTCTTGGAAGACGGCTGCGATGGGTGGAAGGCGGCCGGCCTCGAGCTCTTCAGCGGCGTTAACGTCCCGTCCAAAGCGTTCGGCGAGTTCGTCGAGCATCACTACGGCACGCCGCGCATCGCCCCGGGCGAGCTCAAGCGCCTGCAGCAGCTGAAGAAAGTCGTCGTCGTGGACTCGCGTCCGTTCGAGGAATACCACCGCATGAATATTCCCGGCGGCATCGACGTGCCGGGCGCGGAGCTGGTCTGGCGCATCCACGATCTGCCACCGAGCCCTGACACGCTAGTCGTTGTGAACTGCGCCGGGCGCACGCGCAGCATCATCGGCTGTCAATCGCTGCGCAACGCCGGCATCCCGAACCCCGTGGTGGCGCTGAAGGACGGAACCATGGGATGGGAGCTCGCGGGCTTCACGGTCGAGCGTGGCGCCGAGCGCGTCGCGCCGCCGCCCTCCGACGAGGGCCGCAAAAAAGCGCTCGCCGCGGCCGAGCGCGTCGCGAAGCGCTTCGGCGTGCGGTCGTGCACATCACGGGATGTCGGCGCCTGGAAAGAAGACAATAGCCGAACGCTCTATCTCCTGGATGTGCGCCCGCGCGAGGAGTTTGAGCGCGCGCGCGTCGCCGGCTCGCGTCACGCACCGGGCGGCCAGCTCGTGCAGGCGTCGGACGAATACGTCGGCGTGCGCAACGCCCCCATCGTGCTCGTAGATCCCGAGCGGGTGCGCGCCGTCATGACGGCTTCGTGGCTCATCCAGATGGGATGGCCGGAGGTGTTTGTGCACGAGGACGCGAAGCTCACCGAGAGCGGGCCGCGCACGCCGCGCGCCCCTGCGCCGCCACCCTGGCCGACGGTCGCGACCATTCCGGACGGCGCCGCGGTGCTCGACCTCTCGACGAGCCTGCGTTTTTACAAGGCGCACATTCCGGGTGCATGGTGGGGCGTGCGCTCGCGGCTAGGCGACGCTCGGCGCGCGATTGGCGATGTGCCGCTGCTTGTCCTCACTTCCGATGACGGCGTGCTGGCGAAATTCGCCGCGCCCGAAGCCGCCGGGCTATTCAGGAAAGTGGTCGTCTTCGAGGGACCCTGGCGCGGCCCGACGGAATCGGGCATGGAGCGCGCGACGACGACGCGCGACGACGTCTGGTACAAGCCTTACGACCATAGCGCCGACTATTTGAAGCACGCGCGCGACTATCTCGATTGGGAAGTCGCCCTGGTCGAGCAGATCAAGCGCGATCCGACGATCCGGTTCCGCGCCTTTTGATCGTCCATCTCGTCGACGGAACGTACGAGCTTTTCCGTCACTTCTACGGTCAGCGAAAGTTCAACAAAGGCAAGGACGCGCCGTACGCCGCGGTGATCGGCGTCTTGCACACCGTGCTGCAGATGATCGAGAAGGGCGCGACGCACATCGGCGTGGCGACCGACCATGTGATCGAGTCGTTCCGCAACCGCCTCTATCCCGGCTACAAAACGAGCGCGGGAATCGAGCCTGCGCTCCTCGCGCAATTCCACCCGCTCGAGGATGCGCTCGCGGCCATGGGCGTCGCGGTGTGGCCGATGGTCGAGCTCGAAGCCGATGACGCGCTCGCCTCGGCGGCGCGCCTCGCGGCGCAGGATGAGCGCGTGCAGAAAGTCTGCATCTGGACGCCGGACAAGGACCTCGCGCAGTGCGTGGAGGGCGATCGCGTCGTCCAGATGCATCGGCGCACGAACCAGATCTTGAACGCCGGCGCAATACGCGAAAAGTTCGGCGTCGATCCCGCGCGCATCCCCGACTTCCTCGCGCTCGTCGGCGACACCGCAGACGGCTATCCCGGCATCGACGGCATCGGCGCAGTGAGCGCCGCGCGCTTGATCAACCAATACGGCGCCATCGAGGACTTCCCGCCGCAGGTTCTGGGCGATCGGCACCCCGCGGCGCTGCTATTCAAGGATCTCGCTACGCTGCGGACCGACGCCGCGCTTTTCCGGGATGTTGACGAACTGCGTTGGCGGGGCGCGGCAAAGGATTTTTTCGGCTGGACGGAGAGGCTAGGCGACGCTCGCCTTTGGAAGCGTTGTGAACAGCTGGAACGAGATCCGACCCCTTTTCGGGAAAAAGGGTCCTGACCCCTTTTTCAGCGGATGAAGGAGCCGTCGGTGACGTCGAGCACGGCGCCGTTGATGATCGGCGGCGCGTCGAGGGCGAGCCAGCGGATGGCTTCGGCGACTTCCTCGGGCCGGCCCTTGCGACGGGTGAAGACCCGCTTCATGAGTTCGTCTACGCGCTCGGGCTGGGCCTTGTCGAGGAGCGGGGTGTCAATCGGTCCCGGCGCCACGGCGTTCACCTGGATGCCTTGCGGCCCCAGGTACGTGGCGAAGCTGCGCGTGAAGCTGACGACGCCCGCTTTGGTCACGCCGTACCAGAGGTCGGTGTGGGGCGTGTAGGCGGCGATCGAAGCGACGTTGACGATGCGACCGCTTCTTCTTTTCACCATGCCTTTGGAAATCACCCGCATGAGCTCGACGGGCGCCTCCAGATTTACTTTGATGATGCGTTCGCGCTGGGCGTCGGTGTATTTGTCGATGGACACCGCATTCTGTACACCCGCGTTATTCACGAGGACATCGATGTCGCCGAGCCGCTCGACGAGTGCTGCGATTCCCGCGATATCGGTCAGGTCGTAGGCGACTTCGCCGCTAAGGTCGAGGCGAAGGACGCGCAGCCCGGCGCTGGCGAGCGCATCGGCGGCGGCGCGCCCGATGCCGCGCGCCGCGCCGGTGACGAGCGCGGTCTTCAACTATTCAGACCGGGCATCGAGAAGCCGGCGGCTTTGAGATCGCGGATGAGTTCCTCTTCCTGAGCGCTGCTGAGCTCGACGAGCGGCGGGCGGCACGTCCGCCATTGCGGATCGTTGCCGAAGTGCGCAACCGCGCTCTTGAGCGCGGGGATCATCGGCTGCTTCTGGACGATCTTGCGCGTTGCGGTGATTCCGGCTTGCAGCTTGTCGGCTTCTGTCGAGCGCCAGTTCTTGTAGACGTTGGAGATCGGCCCGGGGTTGATGTTGCCGGTGGCCGTTATGCAGCCCTTGCCGCCGTGGCGCATGTTGTCGAGCAGGAACACTTCGCTGCCGGCGAACACGTCGAAGCCGCTTTTCGCGAAGTGGTCGAGCATCGCCTTGGTGTTCGGCCACTCGCCCGAAGAGTCTTTCACCCCGGCGACGATGCCAGGGTATTTGGACAGCAGGCGCTCGATGAGCGGCAGTGTGATGGCCACCTGCGCGACCGGAGGGATGTGGTAAAGGTAAAGCGAGAGCCGTTCGTCGCCGACGCGCTCGATCACTTCGGCGAAGTTGCGGTAGAGACCCTCGTCGGAGACGCCCTTGTAATAGAAGGGCGGCAGCATGAGGACGCCGGCGCAGCCGAGCTCGACCGCCGCACGCGTCATTTCGATCGAGTCCGAAAGCGCGCAGTGACCCGTGCCGGGCATGAGCGTCGCGGCCGGCACGCCGCCCGCGACGAGCGCCTCCAGCAGCTTTCTTTTCTCGGCCACGGACATCGAATTCGCTTCGCTGTTCGTGCCGAACACGGCGAGGCCGGCGCATCCTGATTTGAGCAGCCAGCGGCAGTGGCGCACGAAGCGCTCGGCGTCGGGCGAGTAGTCGCGCCTGAACGGCGTGATGACGGGCGCGAGCACGCCCTCGATGCGCTTTACCTTGTTGGCGGGTTTCATTAGTCGATTTTCGCTCCGGAAGCCTTCACGATGGGTCCCCAGCGCTTGAGCTCCGTTTGGATGGCTTGCGCCATGTCCTCCGGCGTGCCGGGGATGATGTTGTAGCCGAGGTCGGTCATGCGTTTTGCGAAGTCCGGCGCCTTAGTGGCCTGCACCGCTGCCGCGTTCAAGCGCATCACGATCTCGCGCGGCGTGGCGGCGGGCACCATGAGGCCGAACCACACGCCCGACTCGTAGCCCTTGATGCCGGCCTCGGCGAGCGTCGGCAGGTCGGGTAGCGCAGGATCGCGTTTCGCGCCGGTGGTGGCGAGCGCCCGCAGCTTGCCTGCCTTGATGTGCGGCAGAGAGGAGGGGATGTTGTCGAACATCATGTGCACCTGACCGCCGAGGAGATCGGTGACCGCCGGGCCGCTCCCCTTATAAGGGATGTGCAGAAGGTTCGTGGCCGTCATCTGCGTGAACATCGCGCCCGACATATGAATGCTGGTGCCGTTCCCGCTCGAGGCGTAGGTCCACTTGCCCGGCTCCTTCTTTGCAAGGTCGATCACTTCCTTGACGCTTTTCGCCGGCACCGACGGATGCAACACGAGCACATTGTTGAGCGACACGAGCGGCGCGACCGCGGCGAGCTCCTTGTTCGGATCGAACGGCATCTTGGCGTAGAGGAACGGATTGATCGCCTGGATGCCGCTTGTGCTCATGAAGAGCGTGTAGCCGTCGGGTGCGGCGCGCGCAGCTTCGGCGCCGCCGAGGTTGCCGCCCGCGCCCGGCTTGTTGTCCACCGCCACCGGCTGGCCGAGGATCTTGGTGAGCTCGGCGGCCATCGCGCGCGAGGCGATGTCGACGGCGCCCGCGGGCGGAAATGGACAGATGAGTCGCAGCGGTTTGGAAGGGAATGTGGTCTGCGCCGCGGCGGGCAGGGAGAACAAAGCCGCGGCGGCGAGCGCGAACAGGCGTGACACGGATTTCGCTTTCGAAGGTAGAGTGAGCCGCCAATTATGCCGAACCTCGCGCGGGCGGTGAACATCGAGGACCTGCGTGTTCTCGCAAAGCGGCGCTTGCCGCGCGCGATCTTCGATTTCTTCGACGGCGGCGCGGAAGACGAGGTCACGCTGCGTGAGAACCGTGCGGCCTTTGAGCGCGTGCGCCTTCTTCCGCGCGTGCTGGTCGACGTATCGAAGGTCGATACCGTCATCGACCTTCTTGGCAAGCGCTCGGCGCTGCCGCTCGCGATCGCGCCCACCGGCGGCATCAGCGCCGGCCGCTACGGCGCCGAGCTCATCCTGGCGCGCGCCGCCAAGGCGGTCGGCGTGCCGTTCACCATGGCCACGCCATCGGCGTTCACCATCGAAAAGGTCGCCGAAGAGGTCGGCGGACGGCTCTGGTTCCAGCTCTACGCCGTGCGTGACCGCGCATTCAGGAGCCGCCTCGTCAACCGCGCGAAAAGCGCAGGGTACGAAGCGATCCTCGTCACCGTCGACCTTCCCGTTTCGGGCAAGCGCGAACGCGATCCGCGCAACGGCTTTCACACGCCGTACAGCCCGAACTGGCGCAATTCGAAGGATGTGGTCTTCAAGCCGGCCTGGGCGCTCGACATGATGAGGAACGGCCTTCCCGGCATGGCGAACCTCGAGGGCTACCGCTTTAGCGCGCCCTCGGGCACCGACATCGTCACGGCAGTCGGCCGCGAGATGGATGCCGGACTCGACTGGGAATACATCAAAGAGCTGCGCAACGAGTGGCCGGGGAAGCTGCTCCTCAAAGGCGTGGAGCGGGCGGACGACGCCGAGCGCGCAGCGGCCGTCGGCTGCGACGGTGTGGTCGTGTCCAACCACGGCGGACGCCAACTCGATGGCGCCGCCGCGACCCTCGATGCGTTGCCTGCGATCGCGAGCGCGGTAGGCAACCGCATGGCCGTGCTGCTCGACGGCGGCGTGCGCCGCGGCGTGGACATCCTGAAAGCGCGCGCGCTCGGCGCGCAAGCGGTGCTCACCGGCCGCGCGACGCTCTTTGGCGCGATGGCGGCCGGCGAGCCGGGAGCGCTGCGCGCGCTCGAGATCCTGTCGAGCGAGCTGGTGCGCGCGATGCAGCTTTGCGGGGTTCGTTCGAGCGCGGAGATCGGACCGCACCTCGTTTCGCGTTGAAGTTGCGCACGTACTCTGGCGCGCTGAATACCCACTCGAGCGCGTCGTAGTAGCGCTCGGCGGAGCGGCCGCGGTAGATGTCGTTGCGCACCAGGCGCTCGAGGCCATCGGGCACATGGAAGATCATGCCGACGAGCGTGTTGGCGGAGAGCTGCACCCGCGAAGCGCGCACGATGCGCATGTCCTGATACGCGCGGAACGCCTGCGGAAAATCGCCGCCGGCCTCCTCGGCGGCGACGCCGAGCGCGACCGCGTCCTCCATGGCCATCGCCGCGCCTTGCGCCATGTACTGCAGCATGAAGTGCGCCGCGTCGCCGAGAAGCGCGACGCGTCCCTGCGTCCAGTTGTCCACGGGCTGGCGATAGAGCAGCATCCAGCGCCGAAACTCCTTCGGTGTGCGCATCAGCTTCATGACTTGGTCGCAGTAGTGCGCGAAGAACGGCAGTGCTTCCTGCGGCGTAGCGAGCTCGTTGTGGCCGCCACTGGTGTGCTTGCCGATGACCGTGGCGACGAGGTTGAAGAGCTTCCATCCGCGCAGCGGGTAATGAACGATGTGCGTGTTATGCCCGGCCCACAGCGTGGCAGCCGGCAGGCGCAATTCCTTGGGCACCTCGCCGATATTGAGCACCGCTCGGTAGCACATGTGTCCGGTGACTGGCGGCAGCGGGTCGCCGACAATCCTTTCGCGGATGACCGAGCGTCCGCCGTCGGCGGCGACAAGCGCTGCGCCCTCGATGTCGCCTTTCTCGGTCTTAACCCTTACCTTGGATCCGTCCTGCTCGAACCCAGTGACTCGCGCGCTCGTGCGCAGCTCGATGAGCTCGGGAAGCGCTTTGCAGCCGTCGAGCAGTGAGCCGTGGATGTCGGCGCGGTGCGTGACCGCGTAAGGGTTGCCGAAGCGGCGTGCGAAACGCGCATCGAGCGGGATATCGATCACCTTCTCGGCGCTCACGCCGTCGAACATGAGCAGGTGCTCGATAAACACCGCTTCCTTCTTTACCAGGCCGCCGACGCCGAGCGCATCGAGGGCGTGCCAAGCGTTTGGCGCGATCTGGATCCCAGCCCCGATTTCGCCGAACAGGCTCGCCTGCTCGAGCACGATCGAGCGGAAGCCCTTGCGGGCGAGCGCGAGCGCCGCCGCGAGCCCGCCGATCCCGCCGCCCGCGACGATGACGGGTTTCTCGTTCTTTGCCTTCATTGCAGCATGTTAAGCGCCGCGCGGCCGAGCGGGGAGGCTGGTTCAGCGAGGGTTTCGGCGATCTCGAAATGGTTGAG